>Ga0209337_1000015_pt1 | contig 284164 bp, 275 predicted proteins | sample LinPmetageLP53_FD_184044 | JGI IMG/M metagenome (GOLD analysis project Ga0209337, IMG submission 184044) | Marine viral communities from the Pacific Ocean - LP-53 (SPAdes) (version 2) | ecosystem: Environmental > Aquatic > Marine > Oceanic | place: Pacific Ocean | collected 2010-02-08 | reverse complement strand
TCAAACCGCAGTTCGTTGCTGCCTTCTCCCTTGTGAGTCTGGGTTTTCAGGGTGGTGCGGGTTTTGTGTTCCGGTAACGCGTAGGGCGGTGTGTTGGTGGCGTGGAAGGTGCGGCCGGTGATGATGGGCTGATCCGGGTCGCCGTCGAGGAAGGAGACGATCACTTCGTTGCCAATTCTCGGCAGAGCCATGAAACCATACTGGCCACCCGCCCAGCCTTGGCTGACCCTTAACCAGGCGCTGCTGTGCTCATCGTTTTTACTGCTCTCTACCTCATTTGGCCGCTGGCGCCGATCCCAAGGAAACCTCACTTTTACCCGGCCGTGTTTATCGCAGTGAATCTCTTCACCTTCTGGGCCGGTCACTATGGCAATTTGCGGGCCGTCCATGAGTGGGCGATGGGCGGGGTTTGGCCGCCAGGTTTTGTCAGCGGGCACGGCACTGAACGTATTGTGATAGGTGGTCGGTTCAGATCCGCCCTCTTCTTCCATGGCCTGGGGTTGTTTGCCGGTGTGGGTGACGGTGGTGAGTAACCAGTCCCGATTCAGGCTGGGGTTGTCGTGCTCAGTGAGTTCGGTTTTGGCACCGCATGTAAAGTCGACGCGGTTGCTTTCGCCGTGGGCGGTACTGGCGTCGTTTCTGAGGGCGTCCAGCTTTGCTTCGGTAAACGGTTGGCCGCTGGCGTCGGCTTTGAAGCGGCCCGGGTAGTCGAAGTGCTGATAATCCTGGCGTTGGTTTGCACTGGCGGCGCTCTGTTCGTGCATTAAGGCATAAGCAGGATTTTTGAAGGTGTAGTCCTTCATGGCAACCGAGGCGGCACGCACCCGTTCTTCGTAGCGGAAACGGAAGACCGCCGGCTGTTGGGTGCTTCCACCGGCTTTGCCGTTGTATTCGGCAGGTTCGAGGCGAGGTGCGTCGCCGTGGTGGTCGGCAAGGACCAGGCCCGGCTGCTCATCCCCGTCTACACTGCCGTGCTGGTAGCGGTAATGCCAGCCTTCCTCTGCGGCCATGCGTTCAATGAACGCCAGATCACTTTCCCGGTGCTGAACGCAGTACTCGCGCTCCTGAGGATTGCGCTTGAGATCAAACACTGAGTTCGCAATGCCCCGCTCTTCCAGCAGGGTGCGCACGAGGGTGTCGGTGGTCTGGGTTTGAAAGATGCGGCTGTTGTGCATCAACCCCAAGCGCCATAGAGGCGGCTGGATGATGAGTTCGTAGCGGGTGCGACGGTGGCCGGAATCACCCCGGGCAAACTCGTTGACCACGCCGGTGAAGCGGCGAAGCGGCACGCCATCCTGCCAGACCACCAGATCCACCTGCTGTTCCAGAACCTCACCCGCACCCACGTCCGGGTTGGTACTGGCCAGCTCAAGGCAGCCGTGAAACAGTTCGGATAACCGTTCGGTCAGCGTATAGCCGACAACAGAAAATAGATCAGAGGGGAGGTCGCCAACACTGGCGGTAAACTGCAATCCGTTTGCCTGGGGCATATCTTCAATCCTTGAAGGTATGGTTCTGTATGAATCCAGGCAAGGATTCTGTCGCAAAAACGGCTGTTAATCAAACACCCTCTGTGTCAAAAACGCACCAGATCTCATCAGGCAGACAAAACAGCTTGTTCTTACCAACCCACACTGAAACAATTGAGCTGATAATTACCTTTTTATATGGCCCATCATGAAACTATTAGTCCGTAACCTCGCTCGCACGACAACAGAACTGGAAATCCGGGAACTGTTCGCAGCTCACGGCATTGTTACTGAATGCACTCTGGTTTTAGATAAAGAAACAGGTACGTCAAAGGGTTTTGGCTTTGTGGAAATGCCGGATCCAAAGGAGGCCAAGATGGCCAAGGCGCGCCTGAACGACGCCCGAATCGCGAAAAACAGAATACGAGTAAAATTCGCCCAAGAATCCTGATCGGTTTCATTGAAAGCGGTGTTTTAGTCCACCGGATCTTCATTGGCGGCGCGTTCAGCAATACATTCGTAGCCGCCCATTTCAAACTCCCGGCAAATAAACGGTCGCTTCTCGTAAATCGAGCATGACATTGTGCTGCGATCCAATGCGGCACACCAACCATCGTCTGATCTCGCCATGGTCTGGCCGCCCCACTCGTCCGTGTCGATAAATCGTTCAGGTACGCCTGTCTCGGAAATCAATATCACTTCAAGGCGGCAACAACAGGCCTGACAATTTGAGCAGCTGATATCGCTCATTCTGATGTAGCAACCGGCAAAGCCGGATTGCTTCCCCAGTCAGCCCAGGAGCCGTCATACAGCAGGTTATTCTCATTGCCCGCAATAACAGCCGCCATCAATATAATGCAGGCTGTGATGCCAGAGCCGCAGGAAAACACGGTTTGCAGGTTATTCGCTGGCATGGCTCTCGCAAAAATTAACTTTAACTGCTCGGCACTTTTGAAGCTGTGTTCATTCAGCACCTGGGCAAACGGCAGGTTGTGTGAGCCAGGGATATGCCCGCGACGAACGCCTTCTCTTGGCTCCGGCGCCCTCCCATAAAACCGCTCGGGAGAACGCGCATCAACGGCAGTTATCTGTCCTGCATTCAGTGCTTTCAGAACATAACCTGAACCACACACCATGCCTGATTTAAATGTACCTGTGATGTTTCCAGATGCTGCAGGCTCCTGCGCCAGGCTGGAAGCGGTCTCTCTTTCCTCCGCCAGCCATTTAGGCAGGCCGCCGTCCAGAACAAACGTATTTTCGTGTCCCATGGACTGAAACATCCACCAAGCCCTCGGCGCAGAATAAATACCCTGATTATCATAAACGACAACGAGGCTGTCAGCGTTTATCCCCAACTTGCGAGCCTGGCGTGTGAACTGATCTTCCGCCGGAAAGGCATGAACCAGCGTAGAGTTCAGATCACAAAAACTCCCCTCCAGATCGAACTTCCTCGCCCCCGGAATAACTACAGGCAGGTCATACACAATTGGCTCTCTGCCAATCACGTTGGCCATACTGGCATCGAGAAGAACAAGATTTTTCCTGGCCAAGTTGTCCGCCAGCCAATCTGTTGTAACAAGAGGAAAGTTCATTTCGTTTTACTCAGGGTGTGTTGAAAAGAGCCGTCGGTTGGGCAACACAGGCCCGGCCCAGCATCAAGCGCCGCTTTGTTGCTCCCGAGAGCGGCGCGCGTTAAGGCTGGGCTGCCCAGTTTTGTTGAATCAGGCGCAGCTCGGCGTCTGGTGCAACCAACGGCCCAGATATCATCTGATCCAGCGTATCATCCAGCACCGAACCACCACTGGCTACCTGATAACGATCAGCAGGAACCGTGTCTGCCACTTCCACACGCACCGCCAAGCTCCAGCCACCAGTATCAGCGGCGCTGCGGCAGGCAATATTCTCAGAGCTCCGGGCGTGGCCTTGCAGCCGGAACTGGCGACAGTATTCACCCTCTTGATTCACAAAGGTCAGTCGCGGCATCAGCTGTTCTCCGGTAGCCAGAGTGGAGCTGACGCCGCTGGGTGTGGTTTCCAGCCCTTGCGCCACCGAATGCCAAGCTGCATCGGTGCCGGCCGGTGTCAGTGACAGCCACTGAGCCAGTGCAAAGCCGGCAACCAGAGCTGCGGCAATAGCCTTACCGGTATGCGCCTGAAGCCGCTGCCAGAGCGGAAAGCGGAGCACTTTGTTCGGTCGTTCAGGCTCATCGCGCGTGGTTGCTAACATCTGATTCACCGCTTCTGGCAGAGGCCGGCCATCAATTTCGCCGTAATGAGCCTTCAAGGTCTGATCAACCAATGCCAACTCACCAAGTCGTGCCGCAAGAGCGGGCTCCACCGCCAACCGGTTCCGGATCTGCTGCATTTCCTCAGGCGACAGCTCGCAGTCAAGAAAAGCACAGAGGGTTTCATCAACGCTGGTCATTTGTCGGTCCTCGTTGTTTCAGGCGTGAGCGCATCGCTCAATGCGACCCGGGCCCGGGCCAGCCGACTCATTACAGTACCCTTGGGCACTGACAGGATCTCGGCAACGGCTTGATACGAAAGCCCCTGGATAGCCACCAGAGAGATTATCTGGCGTTGATCTTCTGGCAATCGACCCATGGCTTCATCGACCCGACTAACCTCGATTTCGTTGGCCACCTGACGCTCCCCATCAACCACCAGGCCTTCGGTCAGTTCCGGCTGTTCCGCAGCGTTCCTACGAACCTTTCTGGCCCTGCACTCGTCTATCCACACATTCCGGCAAACCCGAAATGCCCATCGTGTAATGTCTGCATCATCCGGGCGCGAGCGGCTCAGCAGCCGTTCTACTGTACTCTGCAGTAGATCATCCGCGTCGGGCATGGAACCGGTCAATGAGTATGCAAAGCGTCGTAAACCGGGCAGTAGTCGGGTAAGTTCCTGTCGCATGGCGCTCATTGTTGCTATGTGTTAGGTGTATAACGGCTCACATCAGGGTTTATTCCCGCTGATCGGGAATTATTTTCCGACCCAGCCGTTATCTTGCATAAAGCCCGACAAATTATGGTTGCACACAATGATACCTCGATTGAATATCCGTCTGCTTATCTTCCTGACCTTTCCCGTGCTTCCCGCGCAGGCCCTGGGTGCCGGCCCGAGCAACCTGCTTGATGGAAGGATTGAAGCCATCACCAATCAGGTCGAACGCAGAGCTGAACGGCTGGTCGAGCGCAAGATCACTGAGGACACCAATCGTCGCATTGCTGAGGCCTCTGAGGTACCAACGGGCCTTGAAGCATCACTGCCAGAGATGCTACCGATAAAAACCCGTGACGGCGTGACCGCCTTCTTCGACGCTCGCCAAAGCGACGGAACCCGGGCGGTAGCAAGACAATGGCTGCTGACTGCTTCTGAAGAAGAGCTGAGCCAGCTCCGTCACCCCGACATCACGATCCTGCAACGCCAGCAACTTAACGGGCTCGGGCTCACCGTGGTGCGTTTTCGGGTGAGCCCGGAGCGGGATTCCCGCGCGGCGCTGCGCGAGCTGCTGCCGGAACTGGCAGATCAGCTCGACCGCAATCACATCTACACGCCGCAAAGCACACCTGATCAGGCTGAGCCGCAAGCGGTCAGCCCGTCCGCTCGCAGCCTGTGCAAGGAGCCAGTACGTGTAGGCATGGTAGACACTGTCGTCAATAACGAACACCCCGCATTTTCCAAGGCCCGTATCGTTCAACAACGCTTCCTGGCGGTGGGCAACCACACCGGCGATCTTGCCGAGCCCCAGGCTCACGGCACTGCCGTCGCCAGCGTATTGGTGGGACGACCTTCAACACAAGCAGAGGCGCGACTACCGGGCGCCAGCCTCTTTAGTGCCTCAGTGTTCTACAAGCGTTCCGATGTGGCATCGGGGGCGACACTCGCACATCTCCTGGAGGGTTTAAACTGGCTGACCGAGCAAAAGGTCGCGGTAATTAACATCAGCCTGACCGGGCCAGATAACCGGATATTGGCATCGGTGATCAGGCGCTTACATCAGCAGGGCGTTACTCTGGTGGCCGCGGTGGGCAATGAAGGACCCGCCGCGCCGCCACTTTACCCTGCGGCGTATGACGGCGTGATCGGCGTGACGGCCGTGGATAATAATCGAGCTTTGTATCGGTGGGCGAATCGGGGACAACAGGTGGCATTCGCCGCCCGCGGTGTGGACATTACTGTGGCGCACCCTGATGGCAGCCAGGTTACTAAAAGCGGCACATCCCTGGCCTCGCCAGTGGTTGCAGCTCTGCTCGCCTGTCGCCTGCTCCGGCTGAGCCCGGAGCAGGCGTTGCGGGCGCTGATCAACGATGCTGAAGATCTGGGCGAAAAAGGCCATGACCCAAGCTTCGGCCACGGTTTTCTGGACGATCGGTCAGAGCGGCTCAAAACCCCGCCCGAAGCGTAACGCCCGCAACGGTTTTATCGTAGTCCGCAGACGCCACGTTCGATGTGTAATGGCCGAAAGAAATGTGTGGTTCCAAACTCAACACCTCGCTCAGGCCGATGCGCCAGCCAGCTTCGACGATGTAAATCCTATCTATTCGCCGATCCGAGGTGCGCTCCTGCAAATCCTCAGTGAGCGGGTTGTTAAGCAGCGGATCAGACGGTGCGATGCTGATTTCATCATATTCCCGGTTTTCGTAACGCCATTTCAGGCGCAGACGGTTTTCCTGCTCCGCCATCAGGAACTTGTGAGCCAGACTGACACGAACGCGAATCAGCCGATTGTCGTAAGCATCGGCGCCGGCGTCTTCCTGATCGCCATCTACTCCGATCAACAGGTGACTGCGGGCTTCGTTAAAGAAGAAAAAGGCATCCATACTGACACCTCGAATATCGGCATCTCGGGCACTGCCCTCTTCAAAATCCTTGGATTTGTCCTGCAGGCTGGCCATCACATAGACATCTTCCCCTACAAGACTTCCCAGATAGACACTGGCTCGTTTGAAGTCCAGGAAAGGGTCGGAGGACAGTGTGGCGCGGGAATAGTGGTAGCTGGTGCCCAGCGTGACCGGATCAAAATCGTAGCTCAGATCCGCAGAAGCCAAATGAATATCCTGATCAAACTCATCGTTGCTCTGATAGCGGCTACCGGAAAGCGAGTAGCCCATCGTCAAATTCAAAGCTTTGGCCGGTTTCAGAATAGCTTCCAACCCAGCGTCGTACACCCAGGCTTCATCACTGGAGTCAGACGAACGGTTCAGCTCGTCTACAGTCAAGTTACTGTCGTACTCCATTCCGCCCTCCACATGGCCATTCAGTTCGGCATGCTCCGAGGCATAAAGAAACGGGGTCGTTGCACAGAGCACGACCGCTAGCGGCAACCTGTACAAGAATTTATTCAACGTCATAAGGCATCTCCTGGCCAGAAAAAAGCCGGGCCAAAAGGCCCGGCTACTGCTATCCGGGGTGATTAAAATACACGGCCACCGGCGGTACCCTTCACACTTCCTTTCACGGACTTCTGGACTTCACTTTTTACCGAATCGGAAACCGAGGTACCGACTTGCTGATTGGTTTCCAACCGGAGTTCGGCATTGCGAGCCTTGCTCATGCGATCCTGCGCGGTTGCACGTTTTTCAGCGGCCGTAGTCGTGGCCGCATTTGCAGTGGCGCTAGCTTTACTGCGCACTTTCTCGCCTGTCTCGACACCGGCACGAACGGCTGCATTCTTTTTCTGGCGCGCTTCGCTACTGGCAGCGCGGGCCTCTTCAGAGGCCTCGCGACGTGCAGCCTCGCCATTTACATTACCTTCAGCGGAAGCTGATCCATCGCCTTGGGCAGAAACGCCATTATTAGCACTGGCGCTGGCGTTCATGTTGGCGTCGGCTTGCACATTGGCAGAACCAGAGCCCTCGGCGGCATAAACACCGGTAGAAAGGATGGAACAGATGGCAAATGTCAGGATACGTTTTTTCATAACTTCGTCCTCCTTTGATGACCCTTTATGGGTAGTTTTCATCTTGATGACGATTCAGCTGAAAAGTTATTCCGAAAAAATCCGATAAATTTCAATTTTTTTGGTTAAACCCCCAGTTTTGGGCTTGGACTAGCTGTATCCAGGTTATAGACGATCTCAATCCGGAAATCGGGGCCGGGTGCCAAACTCACTTCGCATGGCGACTAACGGCGGGGCGAAAGATCCGCAATACACGCAGCAACTGCTGCCTGGGAACGATCACCAGCAGGTTACCGGCAAGCACCAGCGACACGCCAGCAACCGCTTCGGCAGTCCAGGTGTAATTTTCGAACACAGTTGAGAGCGCAAGCGCTACTATCGGGAAGAGCACCATGCAGTAGGCTGCACGCTCCGGCCCTATGCGCCCGAGCAGCGTAAGGAAACTGCCGAAGCCCAGCACAGAACCCACAAGGGCCAGATAGACCAGAGAGCCTGTGTAAGTCCATGTGGTTTCAAAAACAAACGCCTCACCCCGGCCCCAGGCAATGAGCGCCAGCGTGAGAGCACCATAAGCCATACCGTAGGCGTTGCTCTGCATGACAGGTAGTTTTGAAGACTGATTGCGGGCGGAGAGCATGTTCCCGAACGACGTAATAAAGGTTCCCACCAGGCTCAGGATGATGGCGCGCAAGGTGGTGCCATCTGCGTCCAGAGCACGAACTTCGGGCAGAAACACCAGGCAGATACCCACAAGCCCGAGAGCGGCTCCCCCAATTACCGCGCGCGGCACGCGATTGCCAAAAAACAGAGCGCCGTTGATGATGTTCATCACGATAATGGTAGAAAACACCACCGCAATCAAACCACTGGTGATATCAGCAGAAGCCTGATAAACCAGCATATAGTTGAACCCGAACAGCATCAGGCCCTGGCCTGCCATCCACAGGTGCTGGCGAAAGCCGAATCTCATATTCCGCCGGGTAAGGCTGCACCAAAACATCAGCACCAGCGCAGATAGCCCAAACCGGTAAGCAATGGATACGTCACCGGGGACCTCACCCAACTGCAGGGGTATTGCTATAAACGTCGAGCCCCAGATCAACACGGTCGATAAGTAAAGTACAAAGGTATTCGTCAGCATAGGTAAAACAGCCCGCAACCGTGATCAGAAACCGGCTACGCTTTACTCGCTACCGATCCACCATTCAGAAACTTCATTGTCGTACTTATAGTTATCTTGCTCAACAGTATTTGCGCTGACATACAGAGATATGAAAGACAGGAATGGACTGGCTGGGGAAAGGGGTTCCTGGAGGGAGATTCCGGGGCACGAAAAATCGCGCCCCGGTGGGTATTAGTCAGGCTTGTACAGACGCTGGATGCTGGAGAAATCCAGTGTCCCATTACCCTGCCCTGCGTGAAGCTCAAACAGGTTGCGGGCGAGAGAGCCCATGGGAATTGCTGCGTGATTCTTCACGGCATTATCGAACGCCAAACCAAGATCCTTGTTCATCAAATCAACCAGAAAGCCGCCTTCGTACCCTCGTGATGCGGGCGCCGCTTCCATAACTCCGGGCCAGGGGTTATAGACATTCAACGCCCAGTTACCGCCGGAACTCTGCTTCATGACCTCAGAAAGTACTACTGGATCCAGCCCGTTTTTCACACCCAGAGCCAGAGCTTCACTGGTGCCTGCCATCAGGATGGCCAACAGCATGTTGTTGCAGATTTTGGCAACCTGACCCGCACCGTGGTCGCCGGCGTGGAAAATGTTCTTGCCCATGTCTTCAAGAATTGGCTTCGCTTTATTGAAGGTGCCCTCATCGCCACCACAGATAAAGCTCAGAGTGCCCGCTTTGGCGCCACCCACACCGCCTGAAACCGGGGCATCAAGGAATGGAATGTGTTTGGCCTCGGCCTGTTCCGCTACCCCACGAGCCGTTTCCGGCGAGATGGTGGACGAATCAATAACCAGAGTGCCCTCGGGCAGGGCCGCAAGCAAACCGTCTTCACCCAGATATACCGCTTCAACGTGCTTGCCGGCCGGCAGCATGGTGATCACGCACTCCGCGCCTTTGACCGCTTCGTGGGCGGTGTCTGCGGTTTTTGCGCCTTCCGAAACCAGCGCAGCGACTGCGTCTTTTGACAGATCAAACACAGTTACGTTGTGCCCGGCTTTCACAAGGTTGCTGGCCATAGGGCCACCCATGTTCCCCAGGCCGATAAAGGTAATCGTTGCCATAATCATCCCCTTGTTTTTGTATTCGGTTGAGTAGGCCGCCCGTTCAGGCGGCCTGTTTGGCTAGTTTTCGAAAAAGCTGTCAATCCACTCGCTGTCCATTTCCTCCAGCGATGCGTAGCGCCAGCGCGGCTGTTTATCCTTGTCGATCAGGAGCGCACGCACACCCTCGGCAAACTCGCCTTTCGTGAGGCAGTTTTGGGAGAGCGTCGTCTCTTTATTGAGAACTTCGCGAAGGCTGTCCCGACGGCAGTTGCGCAAGTGCTGCCAGCACAGTGCCAGCGACGTTGGCGATGCGGTATCCAATGGCCTGGTTGATTTGGCAAGCCAACCGTCACCGCTCGCAAGCTCTTTCATCTGCGCAACCATATCAGCCAGGCTGTCGGCATCAGTGACACGGTTTATCTCATCGAAATGCGTCCGTACCTGAGACTCAGGCAAGGCGTCAGCGCTTTGATTCTCATGCTGCCGGAGTACGCTGCCCACCACGGCGAAGGCGTCTTCACCCTGCCAGTTGTGTGCGGTCAGATCGGCGACCACAGCCGCTTTGTGTTCATGTTTGATAAAGCGATCGGCAAGGCCTACGAACAGGGCATCGGCCGCATTCATGCGAGCACCGGTTAGCCCCAGAAAAAGCCCAGTGCGCCCGGGGGTTCGATTCAGGAACCAGCCCGCCGCAACGTCCGGGTAGAGCCCGATACTGCTCTCGGGCATGGCCAGCATCGATGCTTCAGTAACTACCCGATGGGAAGCGCCTGCCATGATACCAATGCCACCACCCATCACAATGCCATGTCCCCAGCACACCACAGGCTTCGGAAACGAATGGATCAGATAATCCATTTCATATTCTTCAGTGAAGAACGCAGTGCCGATGCTGGCGCCGCTTCCGCTCTGAGGCTCGGTCATGCTCCTGTAAAGCGCGACTATGTCTCCGCCTGCACAGAACGCCTTATCGCCTTCGGCCTCAATCCATACGGCGCGAACGCGGTCATCCTCAGCCCAGCTTTTGAGCTGTGGCGTCAGCATCCGAATCATCTCAAGAGAGAGCGAGTTGAGCGCCTTGGGCGTATTTAGCCGGGCTACGGCAATCAATGCGCCGTCGGCGGTTTTCCACTCTTCAAAAACAATCGGTTGGTTGCTCATAAGAAATCCTTGAACCGGTATGTTTCGGTTTTCAGCGGTTTTTCCATTCCGGCTTACGTTTTTCCAGAAAGGCATTCACGCCCTCTCTCTGGTCTTCGGTTGAGAACAGCTCAACAAACAGCTCACGCTCCATGCGCCAGCTATCAGAGTGGCTGCGGCCATCACGAGAACTCATCACCAGAGTCTTGCAGCGGGCAACCGAAGACGGGCTCTGTTTGCACGCCATTTCAGCCAGCTCCAGCGCCTTCTCCAGGCCCTTGCCTGTGGCCACAACCTCTTCAACCAACCCAATCTGCAGTGCCTTGTCAGCCTTGACCCGCTCACCGCAAAGAATCATACGCTTGGCCCAACCCTCACCCACGACCCACGGCAAGTTCTGGGTGCCGCCAGCACAAGGTAGCAAGCCAACCGTTGCTTCTGGCAGCGCCATCTGGGCATGTTCTTCGGCAATGCGGATATCACAGGCAAGTGCACACTCAAGGCCGCCACCCATGGCGTAACCGTTCACAGCGGCGATGGAGACGCCCCGGAATGCTGTCAATGCCGCAAAGGCTTCGCCAAAAAGTTGAGCCATGTCGTTGGCCCGGGCTTTGTCGCCATCAGCAAAGGTTTTAAGATCGGCTCCGGCGGAGAAGAACTTCTCACCCTGCCCGGTCAGAACCAACGCAAAAATGTCCTTGTCTTCATTGAGCTCACGAACGATTTTTGTCAGAGCGTGCAGGGAGTCAGCGGTCCAGGTGTTGGCCGGCGGGTTATTGATGGTCAGTATCGCAATGTGTCCGCGTTTTTCGAGCTGAATCAGATCGCTCATCACTCTTCTCCTGTTATTTTTTGCGAGTTATTGAATGGCCTCGGCCACACCGTCATCCAGCAGGCGACGGGCAATAATCAGGCGCATGATTTCGTTGGTGCCTTCCAGAATCTGGTGCACACGCAAATCGCGCAAATAGCGCTCCAGAGGGTATTCCCGGATATAACCGTAACCGCCATGCAGCTGCAGTGCGTCATTTACCACATCAAAGCAGACGTCGGTTGCGAAACGTTTGGCCATAGCGCAGTGTAATGTGGCTTCGGTATCGCCACTATCCAGTTTAAAGGCGCCAAGGCGCACCATCTGTCGCGCTGCCACAAGGTTGGTTGCCATATCCGCCAACTTGAACTGTAGAGCCTGGAACGCGGCCAGAGGTTTACCGAACTGCTCACGTTCATGCATGTAGTTCCGGGCTCGCAGCAACGCTGCTTGTGCACCGCCCAGAGAACAGGTGGCAATGTTGAGGCGGCCACCATCCAGACCTTTCATGGCAATGGCGAAGCCGTCGCCCTCTTCACCTACCCGCTTGGTTACAGGAACCCGAACGTTTTCAAGATTAATCGTGCGAGTTGGTTGGCTGTGCCAGCCCATTTTCTCTTCATTCTTTCCGTAGGAAATACCTTCGGCATCCGCGGGAATCACGAAAGTAGAAATGCCTTTGGAACCGGAGTCCGGAGTACCGGTACGAGCCATGAGCACAAGAATATTGGTATCACCGGCACCGGAGATAAAGACCTTGCTACCGTTGATCACGTAGCTATCGCCATCCCGAACCGCTTTGGTTCGCAAGCTGGCAGCATCGGAGCCCGCACCGGGTTCGGTCAGGCAGTAAGACGCAAGCCACTCACCACTGGCCAGCTTCGGAACAATGTCCTGCTTGAGGTCATCGGACGCAAAGCTCGCAACCATCCAGGTTGCCATGTTGTGAATGGTTATAAACGCAGCTGTTGAAGGGCATGCAGCTGCAAGCTCTTCAACAATTACCGACGTATCCAGCCTGGAAAGTCCCATACCGCCGAGCGCTTCCGGGGTATAGATCCCCATAAAGCCCATTTCGCCGGCCTCTTTCAGCGTGTCTACCGGAAAGATATGTTCGTCGTCCCACTTGGCTGCGTGGGGCGCCATGGATTTTTCAGCAAAGTTGCGAGCCGCTTCGCGAAACGCCAGCTGATCTTCAGTCAGGTTAAAGTCCATCGTCAGGCTCCAGATTCAAGAGTCTTGGGTCATGCGGGATAAACACGCGGGATAAAAAAGGGGCCGGAATCTGTTTCCAGCCCAAATCGTCCCACCGTCAACGCAATTAACGCAACTGGATAGAGAAGTTTGCTTCTGTCGTAGCAGCCTCACTGGTGAACCAGCGTGACGTAACGGTTTTGGTCTCGGTATAGAAGCGCACTGCCTGCTTGCCGTAAGCGTGCTGATCGCCGTAGAAGGATCCCTTCCAACCGGTGAACGAGAAGAATGGCAGGGGCACAGGAATGGGAATGTTCACACCCACCTGACCCACTTCAATCTCGTGCTGGAAGCGACGGGCCGCGCCGCCAGAGCTGGTAAAGATCGAGACACCGTTACCGTATGGGCTCTTGTTGATGAGGGCGATGGCATCCCCGAGGTTTTCCTCTTCCATACAGGCAAGCACAGGACCGAAGACTTCTTCGTTATAGATGTCCATCTCGGTGGTCACTCCGGAGAACAGGGTTGGGCCAACCCAGTTTCCATCGGGCAAACCATCAACGCTGCAGCCACGGCCGTCCAGGAGCAGATTGGCGCCCTGGGTTTCGCCGGTAGCGATAAGAGATTCAATACGATCCTTGGCCTTGGGAGAGATAACCGGGCCATAGCTGGCCCCGGAATCATTCCAGGCACCCGGGCGAACTTTCGCCATGGCTTCTTTCAGTTCCGGAATCCAGGCTTGGGCTTCACCTACGAACACTGCCACTGAAATGGCCATGCAACGCTGGCCGGCAGCACCTACAGATGCACCTACCAGAGCATTGAGAACCTGTTGTTTATCCGCATCCGGCATGATAACCATGTGGTTCTTGGCACCTGCAAAGCTCTGAACACGCTTCATGTTACGGGTGCCGGTTTCGTAGATGTAACGGCCGACCGGCACAGAACCTACGAAAGACACTGCTTTGATAGCGGGGTCGGTTAGCAGAACATCAACTTGCTGTTTGCCGCCGTGTACAACCTGAAGCACACCCTTGGGTGCACCGGCCTCTTCAAACAGTTCGGCAAGACGCATTGGAGTAAGCGGATCCTGCTCAGACGGTTTGAGAATAAACGTGTTACCGCAGGCAATCGCCATCGGGAACATCCACAAGGGAATCATTGCCGGGAAGTTGAACGGCGTAATGCCCGCACACACACCCAGCGGCTGAATCCAGGAGTGGGTATCAACCGAACGGGCTACGTTTTCAACGGTTTCACCCATCATCATGGAGGCTACGTTGGCCGCATGTTCAACCACTTCAATACCGCGCCAAACGTCGCCTTTGGCGTCGTCAAAAGTTTTACCGGTTTCCTGGGACAGAATTTCAGCAATTTCGTCGTGGTGCTCTTTCAGCAGCGCCTGGTAACGCAGCATGACGCGGGCACGGTCGGAAACCGGAACTTCTTTCCAGGTTTTGAACACTTCGCCGGCGGTATCAATGGCTTTGCGCATCTCAGCGTCTGTGGTGCAAGGCGCACGCGCAATGACTTCATTGGTGGCCGGGTCGGTGACATCAATCCATTCGTTGGTCTGGCTCTGAACGAATTCGCCAGCTAGGTACAGTGGAACGTTTTTCATCTCGATATCCCTGTTTGTTGTTGTGCGAGAGCAGGCCAAAGCTCCGAGGCATTCGCAATGTATGCCCGGCACTTTGACAATGTATGGTAAGACCATAGCACGCCGCCCGGCACTTGAAGATTGACTAAATTTCGCACTTAATGGACTATCTTTCGATTACAACAAAATAAACAGCAGCGAAAAATATGGCACAGACCTCCCAGTGGCCGGTACCCAAGGACAGCATACGCTATGTTGTGCCCGCCCCAATCATCAGGCTTTTGTCTGAACACCCCCTGACCCGCGACCTCTACCCTCTGGCCTTTGGCCATTACCGCCGGGCGACTGGCCATCATATGCACCGGGAGCACCACCGCGACAATCTTTTGATTTACTGCACAGAGGGAAAGGCATTTTTGAACGTGAAAGGCGAAGCTCATATGCTGGAAGCGGGAGATCTCCTGTTGTTGCCCGCAGGAGCGAACCACCGTTATACAGCTGACCCCAAGAACCCCTGGACAATTCACTGGGTGCATTACACCGGGCCGCTGGCGGACGAATTTCGCCATTACATGGGGTTTGATGATTCCACGCCAATCCGTCATCTGGGGCGACAACCCAGACTGCTGGTGGACTTCAACGGTTTGCTTTCTGTTCGCCAGACGGGTTTTCGCGCCCGCGGTTTGATTCACGCCGCCAACCGCCTGCGGCAACTGCTGGCTGCAGTCCCGATCAGCGTAGACGAAACCGGCCACAAACGGCAGGCCGAATTGGATATCATCAACAACTATATGCGTGAACACCTTGATGAACGCATTACTCTGGAGCAGCTTGCCGACCTCGCAGGGCTTTCCCCGGCACATTTTGCGACGCGCTACCGGGAACAAACCGGGACATCACCCATCCAGCACTTTCTTCATCTGAAAGTGGAAAGAGCGTGTCAGATGCTGGATGCTACGAACCTGAGATTTACAGAAATAAGCCATCGCCTTGGCTATGACGACGCTTATTATTTCTCTCGACTGTTCAAAAAAGTGATGGGGCAATCCCCAAGGGATTACCGGCATACTCCAAGACACTAACCAACTACGACTTTTGTTGTAGAGCCCAAACCGTTAGTCTTGGTTTGAAAGACAACAAAAGAGCATCCTGATGGCCACACATACCTTCGAAATCAATGAAACCTTCGACGTACCTCGCAACAAGGTTTTTGCTCTGTTTGCTGATCACCAACGCTTCGGAAAACTCCTCGGGGCACCCGTGAAGCGCATAAAGGACAGCGATCAGGCTAACCCAAACGGTTTGGGTTCAGTACGCCGAATTGGCATCGGCCCAATTGGGCTGGAAGAAACCATAACCAGTTTCGAACCGAACTCACTGATCGAGTACACCATCATCAGCTTCAGCCCGATTCGAAATCACCTGGGCCGCATTCGCTTTGAAGATACACCAGAGGGGCTCACTCGCGTGCGCTACCGCATTTCATTCGACGACATCGTGCCGTTTACCGGAAAGCTGGTGGGTGCTGGCCTGGAATGGGCTATTCGCCGTGGCATCAAGAAGGTACCGCGGCTGGCCTAGCCGCGGGATCGGGCGAAACAAAACATTACTTGATGGATATCAGATTATTGACCTGAAGCAACTGCCGCTACCCAACTATTTTGTACCCTCCGCGCAACTTGCATTATCCGGCCACCCCAGTCGGTTCTCATTCTGCGGAGATCAAGATGGCAAACAACCCCATTGTCCTGTTTGATAACGGGCACCATAAGTGCCTGATGTTCGATTCCCTCGTCACCGGCGAAGGTGTCCAGTCCAACCAGTTCCTGATCGTTGACGGCAAGCAAGAAGCGCTGATCGATCCTGGCGGCGATCTGACCTATACCCCGCTTGCCGTGGCTGCGTCCAAGTTCATGAACATCAAAGACATGGCTTTTGTATTTGCGTCGCACCAGGACCCTGACATCATCGGCGCCATTGACCGCTGGATTGTCCATACCAATGCGAAAATTGTGACCTCAAAGCTGTGGGCCAGATTCCTCCCTCACCTGGTGTCCAGCTATGTTACCAATCAGCTCAGCGGCAGCGTTTACGACCGCATCATAAGCATTCCCGACTCAGGGGCTAATGTAAGGTTCGGGGACTCCTACCTCCAGTGCCTGCCAGCCCACTTCATGCACTCAGTCGGCAACTTGCAGTTTTACGATCCGGTCTCAAGAATCCTGTTTTCCGGGGATCTTGGTGCGTCCATGGGCGGTGACGATGACCACATGCCGGTAACCGATTTTGATCGACACATCCCCCACATGATCGGATTCCATCGGCGCTACATTGCATCGCAAAAGGTATGCCGACTGTGGGCAAACATGATCCGCGAAATGGATGTTGCAATGATTGTCCCGCAGCACGGGAAACGCTTCGAGGGCCCCGTGATGATTGACCGATTCCTCAATTGGGTCAGCAATATGGAGTGCGGTATCGACTTGATGGTGCAGGACAATTACCGAGTGCCGGCCGATTACATCTGAGCGCTGAGGGGTCGTCCTTCAAATAGGCCTGTCCCAAATCGCTATTCTTGCGTAAAATCCGCCCTTTTCCCCAGCAAGTATGAGGCAGCGCAAAAATGGGCAGAGCCTATCAGAATCGCAAACAATCCATGGCCAAAACGGCAGAGGCCAAAACCAAGGTCTACAGCAAGTACGGGCGCGAAATCTATATGAGCGCCAAGTCCGGCGGCACAGACCCGGATGGCAATCTGTCGCTGCGTGGTCTGATTGATCGCGCCAAGAAAGATCAGGTACCTTCACACGTTATCGAAAAAGCCATTGATAAAGCCCGTGGTGGTGCCGGCGAAGACTACTCGCCTGCCCGTTATGAAGGCTACGGCCCCGGCAACTGCATGGTGATCGTGGACTGCCTTACTGATAATCCCAATCGCACGTTCGGCGATGTTCGCCTGGCATTTACCAAGACCAAATCCAAAATCGGCACACCGGGTACCGTTGCGCACATGTTTGATCACAGCGCGATTTTCGTATTCAAAAATGAAGACGAAGAAGCGGTGCTTGAAGCCCTGATGGAAGCAGATGTCGACGTTACCGATATTGAGAATGAAGACGGCCAGATTACCGTGTTCACACCAAACACCGAATACGCCAAAGCCCGTCAGGCACTGACAGACACATTTGCTGATATTGACTTCGACGTAGACGACATCCAGTTCCTGCCGAAAACCACAACACCGGTGGAAGGCGATGACATTCCCATGTTCGAGAAGTTCTGCGACATGCTGAACGAACTGGACGACGTGCAGAACATCTTCCATAACGCGGAGCTTCCTGAGCAGTCAGAGCAGTGAGCCAGCCAAACCCGAAAGTGGTAATCCTTAAAACAGGCAGCACCTACCCGGACCTCAAAGAACAGTTCGGAGATTTTGAGGAATGGTTCGTACGGGGGTTGTCACCCCGGTTCGACATTACCGTACTCAACACGGTAGCCGGAGAGTTGCCGGGCGATCCGACCGACTGGGACGGCGTTGTCGTAACGGGCTCCCCAGCCATGGTCAGTGATCGCGAACCCTGGAGCGAAAACGCTGCGCAATGGCTGACACGGGTTGTTGACAAGGCAGTTCCGTTGCTTGGCGTATGCTATGGGCACCAGCTTCTGGCACACGCTTTAGGTGGTGAGGTCGGCTATCATCCGGGTGGTCGTGAGAGCGGCACCCATCGCGTCGAACTGCTAAACAGCGCCAAGGATGACCCTTTGTTTCGCGGCATGCCTGACAGCTTCCGTGCGCAGCTCACCCATAAACAGACCGTACTAAGCCTTCCACAAGGCGCCGTCCTGCTTGGCCGCAACGAATTTGAGCCACATCAGGCGTTTCGGGTGGGCAAATACGCCTGGGGCGTGCAATTCCACCCGGAATTTACGGATGCCATCATGAGAGCCTATCTGGGTGTGCAGGCGCCAGATCTGGAACGCGAAGGGTTCGACTCGCAAGCGATGATAGATTCGGTGGTTCGCGCGCCGGAGGCATCCGGGTTACTGGAGCGTTTCTCCGCACTGGTCCTTGAAAGCAAAATCCGCTGAAGCCGCACCGGGAATACTGAGCTCTTATGTCGCTAAAGGTAGTGTTCGCACTCATTGTTCTGACACTTGTCGGCGTGGGCTTTTACCATGCCTATAAGCCCCTGCCTCACGGCATCAGCCACAACGGTGACGCACTTCCCCTGAACGACGCGTTAATACTGGTGGACGCGACCTATCACCACAACGATGGTTCAGAAACCCGCGACCATGAGATTTTCGACGAAATCCTTCGCCTCATTGGCCAAGCCAAATCCTTCGTGCTGATCGACATGTTCCTCTTCAACAGCAGTAGCCCTGCAGACGTAGAGCATCGACCTCTGTCACAACAGCTTACGGAGGCACTGGTCAGCCGCAAGGCCGAACAGCCGGAGCTTGAGGTTGTGGTTATCTCGGATCCACTGAACACGCTTTACGGAGGCTCTGTTTCGCCCTGGTTTCAGGCACTGCGCCAGGCAGGCATTCCGGTAACCGAAACCAACCTGCAGCCGCTGCGTGACAGCAACCCGGCCTGGTCTGCGATCTGGCGACTATGCTGTCAGTGGTTCGGTAATAATCCCGAAGGTGGCTGGCTCCCGAATGCCTTGGGGGAGCAACCTGTTACCATTCGCAGCTATCTTGCACTCCCCAATTTCAAAGCAAACCATCGAAAAGTTCTGGTGGCTGATGAAGGGGAAACACTGCGCGCCCTTGTAACCTCAGCGAATCCGCACGATGGCAGCAGCCGTCACAGCAACATTGCCATCAGCTTTACCAGCCCGGCGGTCACCGATGTCCTGAAGAGTGAGCAAGCGGTGCTGGCCCTGTCCGGTCAGTCCAATCCTGCACTGGACAGGCTGGTCAGTGAGGCCGGTATCGGTCAAGCAACTGGTCAGCATAATAATGCTGGCAAGATTGCGGTAAAAACGGAATCAGCCATTCTGGATTCGGCACTTCGGATGATCTCCGGAGCCCAGAGCGGAAGCCAACTCGACCTCGCATTTTTCTACCTTTCACACCGGGATATCGTTGCCGCCCTGATCGACGCCCATAAACGAGGCGCAAAACTGCGCGTACTTCTCGACGCCAACAACGAAGCTTTCGGTCATCAAAAAAGTGGCATACCCAATCGACAGGTGGCTCTGGAACTTCACAACGCGGGTATTCCTGTACGCTGGTGCAACACGCTCGGCGAGCAATGCCATAGCAAGTTACTGACCCTGCGTCCGTTGGCAGGCCCTACTGAACTATTGCTGGGCTCAGCCAACTTCACACGGCGCAACCTGGACGATCTTAACCTCGAAACCGATGTGTGGGTTTCCGTTCCATCGAATTCTGAAGTAGCCACTAAAGCGGTCAATTTTTTCGAACGGCAGTGGCAATCCGGCCCCGGCAGCGATCCTGTCATGAGCCTTCCCTATGAACACTGGGCCGACGATTCGATGCTCCGTTACTGGCGTTACCGCCTGATGGAAGCAACCGGGCTTTCTACCTTCTGAGCAGGCAATACAGCCTTGTTCTGGCTGTATACAACCTCCTCACTAATAGTATCTCTATACTTTTTCCGTCCAGCTTGGCTTTCAGCTCACAAGCGCCTATGCTCCTCTTTGCCAACTTTAATAAAAACAAGGAGATAAAAATGCTAGACAGAGCTGCACGACCAATGGTCAGTCTGGTCGACAAATACCTGCCAGACCCGTATATCTTCGTACTGATTCTAACCCTGTTCGCTTTCGTCGCCGCGATGGTGTTTGAAGGCCATGGCCCCACGGCAGTGATTGAGATGTGGGGTAACGGATTCTGGAACCTGCTTACCTTCTCAATGCAGATGCTGCTCGTTCTGGTTACCGGGTTTATGCTTGCCAGCACGCCGTTGGTCCGGGGAATACTCAACCGCATTGCTGCCCTCGCCAGTACGCCTGGCCAGGCGATTGTTCTGGTGACCTTCGTCGCGCTTATTGCCAGCTGGATTAACTGGGGATTCGGCCTTGTCGTTGGCGCCCTCTTCGCAAAGGCACTGGCCCGGCAAGTCAGAGTCCACTACCCATTGCTGATTGCCAGCGCGTACTCTGGCTTTATCGTATGGCACGGTGGCCTGGCCGGCTCAATTCCTCTGGTTATCGCGACTGACGGGCACTTTACCGCAGACATGATCGGCGTAATTGGCACCGGCGAAACCATCTTCGCATTCTTTAACCTGGCGATCATTGTGGCACTGTTTATTGTTGTTCCCATGGTGAACCGCCTGATGTTGCCCTCAGAAGAAGAGAGCACCTATGTCGATCCTGCGGTACTTGATGATGAGCCTGATACCACCGTTATTATAAACCGCCCTGCAGACCACCTCGAAAACAGCCGGGTACTGGCCTGGCTGGTTGGCTTCAGCGGCCTGGCGTTCATTTTTCAGTATTTTATGAACGGTGGCGGCCTGAACCTGAATATTGTGAATTTCATGTTCCTGTTCCTGGCGATCATTCTGCACCAAACACCGAAAAGACTGCTCGGTAGCCTGCATGAAGCGGTCAAAGGTGGCTCAGGCATCGTTATACAGTTCCCGTTCTATGCCGGGATCATGGGCGTGATGACAGCTTCGGGCCTGGCAGCCAGCATTTCCTCCGGCTTTGTCTCCATGGCAACGGCGGAGAGTCTGCCGTTCTGGAGCTTTATCAGCGCAGGGCTGGTGAACATATTTGTACCCTCCGGTGGAGGTCAGTGGGCCGTGCAGGCGCCGGTCATGCTTCCTGCAGCTCAAGAGCTTGGCGCAAGCATTCCACGAGTGGCCATGGCCGTGGCCTGGGGCGATGCCTGGACCAACCTTCTGCAGCCCTTCTGGGCATTGCCGGTACTCGCTATTGCAGGGCTAAAAGCCAAGGACATTATGGGCTATTGCCTCATGCTGTTAATAATCACGGGCGTGATCATCAGCGTGGGTCTCACCTGGCTATAAGTGTTCGGTTGCCAAGCACAACCGGGGGCGCTTCAATTGCCCCCGGTTTTCATAACGGTTTATGGAAAATTGCCACGTCTTTTCGGGGCACAATCATTGTCCAGCCCCAGCGTTCCGCAATAAGCGCCAGTGTCACCTCACGATAAAATACAACGTGGGTGGGATCCCGCCGGTAATGCCAGTTATCAAACCGGTCATCGCTGGTCTGGAAACAGGTCATTACGCCAAGCCACCCTCCGGGCTTTAATAAGCCATCCAGTTGACCGAAGACCTTCGCCGGGTGATGCAGGTGCTCGACCACCTCTGTGCAGGTAATAAAATCATACTGATGGTTCAGCGCTGACTGGGAGGGGTAGAAAAAAGGATCGTAAAGCACCACCTCCATCCCTGCATCTTGCAGCATATCGGCAAGCGCGGGGCCTGGCCCACAACCGAAATCCAACCCTGAAGCGCCGGGGGGAATACGATCAAGCAACGGCAAGGCAAGCTTTTCGAGAAAGGCCCGATAACCCGGGTCTTCCGGGCGATTATCATGGAGATCGTAAACCGCCCGCTCCTCGTCCGGCGCAAGCCAGTTCGCCTGCGCCATAAGCGTCGCTTCGCAGTGCGGGCAGCGCAAATATTCCCACCCCTCTACGCTCCGAAAACTGGCAAGCACACCCCGCTCGCAAACGCTGCAGACTGCGCCTTCACAAACTCTGCTTTCAGGTGTTATTACTGCCTCTGCCGATGGTTTTTGCATGCATTCTCCAGCACCGCAAGCTCAAACCCGGGAATAATGGCAGACTCGATACCAAAGCGCGAATCGATAGGCTTTCGCCTGTTATGATGCCTTGACCCAGATACACGACCGGACAATCGATGACCAAAAATCACTCCACCCGTCTTAATAAATACATCAGCGAAAGTGGCATGTGTTCACGCCGGGAGGCTGACCGCTACATTGAGCAGGGCCAGGTCTATATTAATGGCAAGCGGGCCAGCGTGGGCGATCAGGTATTACCCATGGATACCGTCAGGGTGAACGGCCAGATAATTGAGCCCCGAGCGGAAGAAGATCTGGTCTTCATAGCGCTTAACAAACCAGTGGGCATAGTCAGCACCACCGATGAAGCGGAAAAGTACAACATTCAGCGCTTTGTTGGCCACAGTACGCGTATTTTTCCGATTGGGCGCCTTGATAAGGATTCACAGGGTCTGATTTTTATGACCAGCAACGGCGACCTGGTGAATAAAATCCTGCGCGCTGGCAACAATCATGAAAAAGAATATGTTGTCACGGTCGACAAGCCCATCACCAAATCGTTTATTCAAGGCATGGCTGGAGGCGTACCCATCCTCGGCACCATGACCAAAAAATGCAAAGTGGAGCAGGAGAGCCGCTTTGTATTTCGCATAACGCTGGTACAAGGGCTGAACCGCCAGATTCGCAGAATGAGCGAGCATTTCGGATTTGAAGTTACCCGACTGGAACGCGTTCGCATTATGAACGTCAACCTGAAAGGGCTGACAGTGGGCCAGTGGCGGGATCTTACAGAAAAGGAGTTGGCGGGCCTGTTTGAGGCGATTCGTGATTCATCGTCTGATGTCGCGCCGGGTAAGCCTGCAGCTGCGAAAAAGAAGCCCGCAGGTAAACCCAAAAGTTCTTTAAATCAATCGCCCAAGCCACCGGGATCTGGCCACCGAACAGGGCCTAAAGCTCCCGGAGCCAGGCCAAAACCACCTGGGGCCAAGCCTGACAGCGGGAAAAAGCCCAAATCGTCAAAGCGTCCCAAAGCCGGAAAGCCACGGCAGCGCAGCGTTAAGCGATAGGCAATGCTGCACGTGCCTGGCTGTTTTTCCTACTCCGCGGGCGTTGGCCGCACCAGAATTTCATTTACATCCACATGAGAAGGCTGGGACACGGCATAGATCACCGCGCGGGCAATGTCGTCTGGCATCAGCGCGTGAGCCGGCGGTTTATCGAAAAATGGCGTATCGACCATACCAGGCTCTATCAAGGTTACCCGCACCCCGGAACCTCGCAACTCTTCCCTTACGTTATAACCGATAGCCGAAACAGCCCATTTGGTCGCGCTGTACATCGAACCGGGAATCGAAACCCTGCCCGCCGCAGAGCCTGTCAGCAACAAGTGTCCCTTGCTTTTACGAAGTGCCGGCAGGCAATGCTGAATGGTCAGGCCAACCCCGTAAATATTGGTGAGAATCATATCTTTCCAGACATCCGGATCGGCTTCACTGAAGCCGCCCGGCTCCCCTCCCCGGCCTGCGTTGGCAAACACACTGTCCAGGCGACCAAACTTTTTCAGGGCCTGCGCAACCATCGCTTTCTGGTCGTCACCCTTCTGTACATCACACTCGACAATCAGCACTTCGCCGTCACCACCGAGTTCAGCCCTCAGAGCTTCTAGTTTGTCTGCCGAGCGGGCTGCCAGAACTAGGCGATAACCTTCTTTGGCTGCCGCCCGGGCCGTTGCAGCACCAATGCCGGAAGATGCGCCGGTGATCAACATAACGGGGTTTTCTGTGGGGCTATTTGCCATAAATTGCTCGCTCCTTTCATCAATTAAATTTCATTTGGCTACGTGTATCAGAGATTCAGCAATATCAGCGCCAGCACAGCCATGGCCAGCAAAAACCAGCGGGCATAGGAATCGGGCTTGCCATCGCCCCCATCCGAGGCCGGGGTAACACGGCTACTCGCCTCATACTCCGCAACCAGCTGTCGCGCCGGATAGAGATCCTCATCTCCTACATGAACATTACTGAACCCTGCCGCGCCAATTTCGCCCATTGCACCCTGCAGGTAATGACCACCTACGTAAGTTTCAATGCCGTTAGCGTTCAACAGCCCTGCGACAATATGCGCTTCAGTGATGTCCTTGGCCCGATAGGCTATTTGCAACACCCCTCTCCTTTTGTGACATTTGAGGGCAGAACTCGCAAAAATCTGCGATGCTTTGTAACCAAAGCATAGTGCGCCCAAGCTCACAGGGCCAACCTTCAGGATACGGACAACTTATGTTCTGGATTATCGCCGCTGTTGTTTTGTTCATCGTCGCCTTAACTTTCGTTCTGTTTCGCATCGAGGATTTATCGCACCTGGATGAGGATGAGTACTCCGTAAGACAGGCAACCCCAAGCGCCGAGAACCAGGAAGTTCTGGGGCGCATCCAGGAAATGGGCAGGTCAGGAAAAGGTCTTCGCGGCAAGGCGAGACTCATGGCAATGCGAAAGCATATGGACAGCCTGAGTGGCGGTTTGCGGCTCGGATCAGAGTTCCGGCAATGCGACAGCCCGAACGGCGAGTGGGTTATCGCTCCCGGTGCCGACGTCCAGCGGCGGATTCTCTACATCCATGGCGGCGCCTGGGCGGCGGGCAGTCCCCATAGCCATAGGTCTATTACGGATCGCCTGTCTCACATTGCCAATGCAGCCGTCTTCGCCGTGGACTATCGCCTGATGCCAGAGAATCGGTTCATGGACGGTGTGCGTGATTGCCGAAAAGCCTACACCTGGCTTACAGAAAACGGTCCAGATGGCCCGGATGAAGCCTCGTTTATTCTGATATCAGGAGATTCAGCCGGTGGCAGCCATACTCTTGGCCTGCTGGCATGGATCCGTGAGAGCGGCCTGCGCCAGGCGGATGGTGCCATCGCGTTTTCCCCCTCCACAGACCTTACAATGAGCGCACCGAGCAATCGCCGTAATATCGCAACAGATCCCATGCTGGGGCCCATGTTTGGGGGCCTGTCAAAGATCCCCCGACCGGTTATCTGGTGGGCAACGCTTGCAGCATTCCGTATTTCGCCAACCAGCCCCGTCGCGTCGCCACTGCTGGGCAACCTTGCCAACCTGCCGCCCACGCTGATTCAGGCCAGTGATTCCGAGATGCTTCTGGATAACGCCAGACGATACGCGGCCAAGGCAAAAGCACAGGGTTCGAAAGTGGTGCTGCACACCTGGCCAGGGATGGTTCACGTCTGGCAGATTTTCACGCCGTTACTGCCGGAGGCCGAAGAGGCTTTCGCTGATATTGAATCGTTTATCAGGGAAATCGAATCCAAAAAGCGCGAGCCAGAGATGAGTCAGACCTGAACTTTGCCCCGCAGGGCTTTGGTTTTACCTTTCTGTGTCTTGCGGTCAACCCGCTTACGCCGGGCAGATTTTGAGGGCCGGGTAGCGCGACGCGCCTTCTGCACTTTGACCGCCTCCTGAATCAGTTCCTTCAGACGCTCCAGCGCATCCTCCTTGTTCAGCTCCAGCGTACGAAAAGACTGGGCCTTGATCACAATTATGCCTTCCTTGCTTATGCGCTGATCCTGCAGCGCCATGAGACGTTCCTTGTAGAACGGCGGCAAGGCGGAATTCTGCACATCGAAGCGAAGATGCACCGCCGAGGCTACTTTGTTGACGTTCTGACCACCGGCGCCCTGAGCCCGGATCTGGGTGATTTCTATTTCCCACTCAGCGATTTCAACAGCATTGGATATTTTCAGCATCCGGCAATAGTAACAAATCCCGCAAACCGTAACCTGACATCCTGGGGATTCGGTAATAAAGTGGGACCGGTAATACAGTGAAATCAAAGAACAGCAGCTCAGGAATTTGCATGGTTCAAGCTTTCAGATACGTCATCATTTTGGCCCTCTCCTCGCTTGTGATGAGTGGCTGCGCCAGTAATCAATCGCTGCAGCCCGGACGCGCCGCACTGCAATATTCCCCTGCTGAGTCCGCACCGGGTTCCGTGAAGGCTGAAAAACTTTGGCAAGCCTTTGAGCGCTATGAGGGCGCGCCTTATCAGTACGGTGGCACAACCGCCCGTGGCTTCGACTGCTCAGGCTTTATCACGACGGCGTATCGTGAAGGCCTGGGGCAAAAATTGCCGCGCACAACGTCGCAAATGCTGCGGTACGGTGATGTGGTTCCCCCTGGAGACGTTCAACCTGGCGATATCGTATTCTTCAGAATTGCCGGAAAAGACCAGCACGCCGGAATTTATATGGGCGACAACCTGTTTATCCATGCATCAACGTCTTCCGGCGTCATCATGTCGGAACTGAATGGTTACTACTGGAAAGACCGTTTCTCTGGCGCACGGCGGTTTGACTGATTCTTCTGATTAACGCTACAGACTGCCATTGAGTGCCAGGTGAAGCGCGATGGCCACCATCATCACACCAATTACGCTGTCGATAATCCGCCACGCCAGCGGGCGTGACAGAACCGGCGCCAGTGCGGACCCACTCCAGGCCAGCAAACCAAACCACAGAACAGATGCGCTGCTGGCGCCCGCCACAAAGGTCGTCGCGTTTTCCTGCTGTGCGCCAACTGCCGGAATCAACAACAGGGTATCGAGATACACCTGAGGGTTCAGCAAGGTAACCGCCACCGTGGTAAATAGAACACCCTTCAGGCTGCGGCGCGATACCTCACCGGCTTCAAGAGCCGCCCTGCCCCGGCTGGCCCTCACAAACGCCTGAAGCGCCAGCCATCCCAGAAAAACCACCCCGAGCCAGCGCAGGATTTCCAGCGCCTGCGGCATGGCCATCAAAGCTGCGCTGACCCCGAACATGCCAAGCGTGAAAAGAGTAATATCCGCCGCCATGCAAAAACCCGCCGCCCACCAGTGGTGCTCGCGCCGGATCGCCTGGCTCAGCACGTAGGCATTCTGCGCTCCGATGGCGACAATAATCCCGCCGCACACAATCAAACCCGTCAGGTAACTTTCTAAAGAACTCTCAAGCACGGCTTTTTGCTCCATTTTTGATGCCGCAAGAATAGCTGCTTGCCGCTATACTTGAAATTCATATTCATAATGATGCATCAGTTTTACTTATGATCGATTACAAATTGCTGGAAGCCCTCGCCACCGTTGTCGAGACCGGTGGTTTTGAGCGCGCAGGCGCAGTGCTTGGCCTGAGTCAGTCCGCTATTTCACAGCGCATCCGAACCCTGGAAGTCCGCATTGGGCAGCCGGTGTTACTACGCAGCCCGGTTCCCAGAGCCACTCCAGCGGGGCAGCAGCTACTGAACCACGTTCAACAGGTTCAACTGCTAGAGCGCGATCTCGCGAAATCAGTTCCGGCCCTTTCCGAGCCTGCCGCACGGTTGCGCATTGCCCTCAATGCCGACAGCCTCGCAACCTGGTGGGCAAATGCCATCGGTGAATTCAGTCGTGAGGAAGCCTTGTTACTGGATATGGTGATCGAGGATCAGGACATCGCACTGCGCCGAATGCGCGAGGGTGATGTGGCCGCCTGCCTGTGCAGCAATCCACAGCCGGTAGCCGGGGCGCGCTGCGTTCCGCTTGGCACCATGACCTACCTGCCCTTGGCGACGCCTTCATACACGACCCGGTATTTCAGTCAGGGCTTTAATGATCAGAGCCTGAAATCGGCACCTGCAATTGTGTTTGGCCCAAATGATCAGTTACAGCACCGGTTTTTGGCTCAGAGTGGCTACCACGGTGCCTTTCCCTATCATTTATGTCCGTCTTCTGAAGGCTTTGTAAAACTGGCTCTGGCGGGCGTGGGTTACGGCATGATTCCAGAGGTTCAGGCGAAGTATGAAATTGAGACAGGACGACTGATCAGCATTGCTCCCGGTCAATCTTTGGAGGTGGAGCTGTACTGGCACTTCTGGCGCCACAGCGGAGGTGTTATGGAACGGCTGACGGCTGCATTGAAAACTGCACGTTCTTAATCTTTCGATCGCACACTGATACCGAACCATTCAGGAAACCGGAGCAGGCAAAACAGCGCCACCAAGTCGTAAACGCCATGCCATACCATTACCAGTAGAATACTGTCGGTTATTGCGTAAGCCATCCCAAGAACCAACCCGAGGCCCGCAGCAACCACGAAGTAAGTAAAGGACGCGTAGTGCACCAGGCCAAAAAGCACGGATGCCGCCAAGACGGCGGTCGTGGTATTCGTGTGCGCGGTAAGCCAACCCTGCAAAGCGCCCCTGAAAAGAAGCTCTTCACCTACACCGGCAAAAACCGAGAGCAGGAAAAGAACAAACCAGGAATAACCGGAAGCAAATCTGTGCAGGCCGCGCATTTGCCTGGCGAGGTTGTGCGGGAACAGGCCGGGAATTTGGGTGAGTAGTAACAGTCCTGCGTACGTGCACAGGGCACCCAGAACTCCGTAAAGCACACTGGGTAAGATTCCGTCTCCGGAAATCTGTACAGGAATACCCAAGATGAGAATTGCCAGCAACCCGACCACCCCGATTCCACCCTGGAACACCAGGGCGATAACCGGAGAAACTGTCGATTTACGGCGATTATTCAAGGCCATCTACTATTCAAAAAGACCTTTTACAGCGAAAAGGTCATCATACTTGGGCGCCTGTTTCTGCGCTTTGGCCTGGAACGTTTTCATCATGTCTGTAGGGCGGAACATGCCGGCCTGCCAGGTTGCCATGTACTTCAGGCTATCCGCCACGGTGTGGTCACGGCTGTAGTTCAGCATCTCTTTACAACCAGTAACCGCAAGCGGTGAGTTGGCGGCAATCTGAGCGGCGATGTCCATAACACCTGCGATCATTGCCTCTTGGTCGGCGTAGATAGCATTCACAAAACCAAGAGCTTTCGCTTCCTGCGCAGACAGCTTACGGCCAGTGTAAGCCAGCTCACGCACAACGCCTTCCGGCATCAGTTTGGGCAAACGCTGAAGGGTACCCACATCGGCCGTCATGCCGAGTTCGGTTTCCTTGATCGTAAAGTATGTGTCTTCCGCACAGTAACGGCTGTCGGCTGCGCACACCAGATCCAGAGCGCCGCCGATGCAGCCCCCTTGGATAGCCGCCAATACCGGCAGGCGAACGTTCTCCAGAGACGTCAGAGTATCCTGTAGCTGCAGCACAACCCGGCGCAAGTTCTCTGCCATACGGCCAGGATCACCACTCATGGGCACAGCTTTGGAGTCTGTAAAGACACCAAGATCCATCCCCGCAGAGAAATGCTTACCCGTGGATGACACCACAATAACCCGCGCATCGGTGTTCGATTCAATCTCCTGCATGCATCTGGGCAACTCAAGCCAGAAGGCTTTGGTCATGGTATTCATCGCTTCCGGGCGACTGAATTGAACATGGGCAATCTTGCTCTCAACAGTGACGGAAAAACTTTCGTAGGTGGATAGCTCAGACAAGGCAAAACTCCTCTATTAATTCACGCAAATTCTGAAACGCTGACGCAAACATACCTCATGTTGCTGAAAATGTCGGGTTTATGCGTACAAGAAAATGCTTTGCTTTTCCTTGGCCAACAGGTAGAGTGCTTCTCGTTGGAAAGATTTAGCAAAGCACTTCATCAATAAGACGCATTTTTGTACCCGCAAGTAGTGCATCGTCCTGTTTTTGATCACGCAAGTTTTTTGTTTCCGCATATCGCTGACCAGCCATCAACGTGATGATCTGGCAGCACATTAAATGATTGAATTCAGGAATATTTATTATGTCTACTGTTACCGGTACTGTTAAGTTTTTCAACGAAGCAAAAGGTTTTGGCTTTATCACTCGTGAAGGCGGCCCTGACGTATTCGTTCACTACAGCGCTATTCAAGGCGGCGGATTCAAGACTCTGGCTGAAGGCCAGCAGGTTGATTTCACCGTGACTCAGGGCCAGAAAGGTCCTCAGGCAGAGAACGTTGTTGCTGTTTAATTAACAGACAACGTTAAAAAAGGCAGCTTCGGCTGCCTTTTTTGTTGCTCCCGTATTATTGCTCCAGAGCTTCCCCCTGCTCGACCCGATTTCTCCCCCCGGCTTTACCGCGATACAGAGCCCTGTCTGCGCGACTGATAACAGAACCTCGATCATCATTTTCACACATTTCGCTCACACCAATACTGATAGTAACGGCGACCGCCTCACTTGTAGCGGCTTTCCAATCATGGCTACGAAAAGCGCTCCTTATTCTCTCTGCGCTGGCCAGCGCGCTCTCGATTCCAGTGTCCGGGAGAATAACCAGAAACTCCTCACCACCCCAACGTGCAACAATATCCTGGGTGCGCAGCTGCGCCGGAATAAGCTGCCCAATCTCGGCCAGAATTTTGTCCCCCATTTCATGACCATAGCGATCGTTAATTGATTTGAAATGGTCGACATCCAGAAGCATGAACGCCACGGGATGCTTGGCCCGGCGAAAACGTGCAATTTCATTTTCAGCCAGGTCACTGCCATGGCTGCGATTAAACAGCCCTGTCAGCGAATCAACGGTAGCCAACTTTCGAAGCTTGCGCTGCGCAGAGACCACCATATTCATATAGAAGAAGGACAGGTAGGCGAACATCGCAAATACGACGCTCAGATTGAACAAGTGAACGCCGAACAAAGCTCCGGACGAAATCGGCTGAAAAGGCTCGATGAACCACATGAGAATATCGAGCCCTATGTAGTAGCCCCAAAGCCCCACTATTAGAGAATAAATCGTGCCACGACGTACCGAGCTGATACACAACGCCGGAATGAACATAAGCAGATAATAATGAAAACCACTGCCCCACCCGAGCATTATAGTGCCGAGCGCCGAGTGAATAATGACCTCTAGCCAGATCAGCGCGATAGCAAGGCGATTCTGCCTGCGATCAAGAGCGACGTAAGCAGCCGCGTATAACGCAACGCTGCCAACGTTTATCCAGGCAAGGATGGGTGAGCCGAGAAAATGAAATAGGAAGAAAAAGGAAATATCGACAGCGGCTGCAAGCTGACACACCCGGCGGGCAACCTGCCAGAATTTCAGCCCACGCTCACGCCGTGATGAAGGACTCACAGTGTTGTTGTCATTATCCATATACTGCAAATTCCCATACAACAAGACGACCTGTGCCGTCTGAAATGCTGCCATTATGGCTCCGTGGAAAACACCAAGGACCACAAAACCTGGCTATAAGTATATTCGCGAATGACTTTAGCACAAAAGCGCAACTCTGGATCTTTTTCGACAGGCTTGCGTTTGTTACCTACTTCCACCTCGGAAACACCCATTGACTACCCCTTTAACTCGCAATAAGATACATAACACATGAATCTTATTAAAACCCAAAAGAGATATCTCTGATGACACAGTTATTTAAAGAAGTAGCCAGCCCCAAAACCGCCGACAAAATGGAGACTGAGGAACTCAAAGGGGGAACCGATGAGCAAGCCGCCGGAGCGTTTGAAAGCACCGAAAAAGAAACCGTGAAGAAAGGTAAACACGGAGATCCCGGTGTTTGCTGCGGTGGCTGCTCTTAACACCAGCCCGGATGAACAATATCGCCAGTGACGTTTCCGTTGCACATTCTGAATTTTGGAAACGCCATTGGCAGCCTGACCACGGATAATCAGTGATCCATCGTGTGCCCCGAATGATCCATTCCCTGCCCTTTCATATCAGCGTCCAGGGATTGTACGCGTAACTCGACTTCAATAGCCTCTGCACCTTCAAATTCCAGAATCAAAGGAATGTCCTCACCCTCTTTAAGAGGTGCCGTAAGCTTTTCAAGCATAAAATGATAGCTCAGGGGTTTGAGCTCCACCGCCTCTCCGGCCGATATTGCCAACCCGTCATCAAGCGGCTCCATGCGCATAACACCGTCTTTCATTAGCGTCTCATGAATCGAAACATGGTCTGCTCTGGGCGTGCTTGCGCTGATCAGGGTGATATCCCTGTCGCTGTGGTTCCTGATAACCAGATAACCTACTCCCATGGGAGTGCCTGGCGGCGTTGGCCGGCTCCAAGGATGCTCTATAACAACGCCGCCGTGAGCGTGCTCATTGGCCGTTACAGATGTGGCAAGGAACGATGTGACCAGTGCGCTACTGGCAAACAGCAGTGTGATTAGATTTTTCATGATGTCTCGTGTCGCTACTGTGGAGCTGACAATGATTAATGTCAGACTTGGAGATTGTAATGCGCACAGTGTTGCGTTCAGACCAGGTCAGCGCAAGTAGCTCGCCGCGTCAAAATGTCGCAGAGAGCCCGTCAGAGTTCGACGTTGCGGGCCTCAGACCTTTTTTACAAACTCGGATTTGAGCTTCATCGCACCAATACCATCAATCTTGCAGTCAATATCGTGGTCGCCGTCTACCAGGCGAATACTCTTCACCTTGGTACCAACCTTTACAACCGAACTTGAACCCTTAACCTTCAGATCCTTGATGACAGTAACCGTATCGCCATCCTGAAGTTCGTTACCGTTGGCATCGCGCACCACTTTGCCCGCTGCTGCCGCAGCTGCCTCTGCTTCTGTCCATTCATGAGCGCACTCAGGGCAGACAAGCTGAACCCCATCTTCATAGGTATATTCAGACGCACACCGGGGGCAAGGTGGAAGTTGAGACATTTGAGTTTCCTGTTAGTTGAATTTAAACAGGATTATACCACCAACCTCCCGGCGAGACTCTGGTAAGGGCCTTTGGCGATTGCAACAGCAGGCAAGGACAAAACAGTGCCAGCAACCCCGAAACCGCCATTTTCAAATTCATAACATCCTACCTGCGGAAAAGCCGCGCCCCAATAAGAGGGCTGCAGAAATACCAAAGCCGTATCTGAGAATACGCGGGCCTCCACTACCAGGCTCACAGCAACAACAGGTAAACTCTCAAAAACTGAACCAATGAAGGAGCCAGCCATGCCAATCTGGGTCGACGCCGATGCCTGCCCTGTTCCCATCCGGGAAATTCTCTGCCGAGCAGCCACTCGCTGGCAGGTTTCGACGACCTTCATTGCCAATCATGTGATCAAGCTGCCGCCCAGCCCCTATATCAAAGCCAGACAGGTCATGCAGGGTTTCGATGTGGCGGATAACGAAATTATGGATCAGCTCAGCGCCGGTGATCTCGTAATTACACAAGATATTCCGTTGGCAGCCGAAGCTATAGAGAAAGGTGCCGATGTGTTTAATCCCAGGGGTCAGGCTTTTACCAAGGAAAACATTCGCCAGCGCCTCGCTTTGAGAAATTTCATGGAAGAGATGCGCAGTGCCGGACAAGTTACAGGTGGCCCGGCTCCGTTCAACCAGACGGATAAAAAAGAATTTGCTGACAAACTGGACCGGTGGTTACAGCGCAACCGCAAGCCCGACAACCACTAGCGCAACAAACAGTCCTGCACCGGCTGCAATCTTCAACCCTTCGATCATTTCCTGTTCTGCCATCATGGCTGTATCTCCCTGAGCTTATGGTGTAAACAGATGGTATGAGCAACATCTGCTCTGTGAAACGACTATATAATTATATTAATGATAGTGATTATCATTTGCAATACATGAGGGAGAATGCATGAACCTTATTCAACCCTTGATCGCACTGAGCGGTTTGTTTTTTATGGGGCTCCCGGTCGTTGCCGCAAGCCAGACTTTCTCCTCCGAAGACGCACAATTCAGGCTCGAAACTGTGGCTGAAGGACTTGAACACCCTTGGAGCCTGGCCTTCCTCCCTGGTGGTTCCATGCTCGTTACGGAGAGAGCTGGCAGGCTAAGGGTGATCCAGAATGGAGAGCTGTTACCGCAAGCGGTTCGGGGGCTCCCAACGCCCGCGGTATCAGGCCAGGGCGGACTGCTCGATATCGTCTTGCATCCGGATTTCAAAGAGAACAGAACCTTGTTCCTCAGCTACGCACACCGATCAAGCAGAGGAATGACAACGCGAGCAGCCCGCGCTCAATTTGAAGATGAGGAGTTGAAAAACGTAACCGTCATCTTCGAAGCACTTCCGCGCTCCAACACCTCGCGCCATTTCGGTGGGCGAATGGCATTTGATGCATCCGGCTATCTTTATATTTCCGTTGGTGACCGTGGTGAGATGGACCGGGCTCAGGACACCCGGGACGACGCCGGCGGTGTCCATCGTATTACGGTGAATGGCGAGCCGGCGCCGGGCAACCCGGGGCTTGGTGACCCGAATATTAATAATACGCTGCTCACTTGGGGAAACCGCAATATTCAGGGCATGACCGTGCATCCTGAAACCGGTGATATCTGGACTCACGAGCACGGCCCGCGCGGCGGCGACGAAATAAACATCCTCAACCCCGGCACAAATTACGGGTGGCCCGAAATAACCTATGGCATTGGCTACTCGGGGCTTCCGATCACTCTGGACACCAAAAAAGACGGCATGGCTCAGCCCCTGCACTACTGGGATCCATCCATTGCGCCCTCAGGCATGGCGTTTTACGCCGGCGCGGAATTTCCCAAGTGGCAAGGCAGCCTGTTCGTGGGTGCCCTCAAATTGCGCAAGCTGGTTCGGCTGGAAATCGAAAACGGCCAGGTAGTCGGCGAGGAGGATTTACTCACTACGCTGAAAGAACGAATCCGCGACGTTCGAACAGCGCCAGACGGTACACTGTGGTTATTAACAGACTCACCGGAGGGGAAAGTCTACCGAATGGTGCCGGCTCAATGAGGGTCGCCGGTCCTTTCGGTCTTTTCGTATTGGGGCAATGCGTCGGTAATTTCAAACCAGTCCGACTTTGAGCCAGTGTAAACATGCTGCGCCGGCCCCTTTTCCAGGGGCTCATTAATCACGCCCACCCGCAGGCGGAGAATGCCGGGAATCGCATCCACACGGCTGTACAAATGGCTGCCGCAGCGGCTGCAGAAAGCCCGGTACTTACCCGGGCGCGATTCGTATTCCGTCAACCGTTCTTGTCCGGATAAAAACCGGAAGCGCACTTTTTGCACCGGTGAACTGGCAGAGAATGCGCTTCCGTGTGCACGCCGACACTGGCTGCAATGGCACAGAGAGAGAGGGCCCAAAGGGCCTTCATATTCAAAGGTAATGTCGCCACACAGGCACTGGCCGGTATACATAGACTTCCTGCTTCTGATTTCACGGGCGTTTGAAAACGCTCTCAATGGTCGGCAATGATACCTGCCCAAAAGTCCTTGAAACAGCCTGACTGACGATTGTTTTTATCCATACTGCGCATCCAGATAATCCAGTATGCGGCCAGACTCAAACAACCCTTCCCCGGTGTTAGGATCTTCAAGGTAAGGCACCTGAACCCTGCCATGTGCCTTGAAGAACGCGTCGCGCTTCCCTCCGGGTGCTGGTCTGTATGGCCCTGGCTTGATACGTTGCTTCGCAGGCCCGATTTCAGTCCAGTGCTCTTTACCCAGAGTATGCAGGGTGTATGGGATTTCAAGCTCGCACAGTCTCTCCCGTACCAGGCGAGAAAACGGGCTTCCTTCAAAGCTCCATAAATGCAGCGGCTGCTCTGGCTGCTTACCCGGGCTGGCACGTAACCCCCTCATGGCGCTGGCAACAGAGGCGAACGAACCCAGAACCGGTTGCCACACACGCTCACGGTAGTAGCCAGGCACTGACCGCCCCGCATATTGCAGGAACAGATACTTGATGATTGCTTCCGACTCATACATCACGGTGTCGGTGTTCCGGTCGATCAGCAAAGGAAACTGTTGCTTGCCGCCGGTTTCCTCTGCCCGCTTCCGGAACACTCGGCCACCCTTGGGACAGGGCCGGATCTGCACATCAAGATTCAGTGCGGTCAGCGCTTCGCGAACTCGCCGGCAGTATGGGCAGCCTTCCATGTCATAAAGCACAAGTGGCTTTTCCGGTTGCGGCACGTCGCTTACCACAAGGCATCCACGCCAGGCAGTTAACGACGAGGTTGCGACGGAACCCAGCACGTTCGCATGGTGAGCAAGTCTGTTAAACATAATAAAATCCTCAATCGATAATCCAATCATTATCACCAAATAAAACGACTTTCCATTGGCCCGAATGAAACGTGAGGGCTGGCAGCCGTGTATGCGTCGGTATCCTCTCGATACCCAACTCGACGGTTCGCGCATGCCGGCTTACACTCAGTCACGAAATTCCTGTACAAACAAGTGGTCTACTGGCATTTTTTAACGTCATGTAGAGGTTCTCTGCATAGTACAAGTCACAAAGATGGGCTATTGTTCATGTAGGGAGTTTTTAATAGCTCATCAAGCAGCCATCATGGTGATTACCGGTATGCCGCATTCAAATCGCGCACAAAGAGTCAGCCTTCGTCGCAGGCATCCAGCGTTGGCTTTTGCCGTCGCGTTTGCCATGACTCCGGCTCTGGCAAACCTGCCATCGGCACTGGCTGATGATGACAGCGTGGGTTACAACAGCAGCCGCCTATGGGCCAACCAGATGCGGGACTACGCGACAGAATCCCTTAAAAGCGAAGAAGCGCTTAGCATGGCTGCAGTACCCCTTAACGGCCCGGGGCTTGATCAGAACATTAATGCCGATGTGCCCATGAGCCCTGGTTCCATCATGAAGGTGATCACCACCTACGCCGCGCTGGAGATTCTTGGCCCCACCCATCACTGGGATACGGATTTTCTGACAGACGGACAAATGGTCGGAGACACCCTCAAGGGCGATCTCTACGTACGCTTTGGTGGCGACCCGAAACTCACCTACGAACGGCTCTGGACAACCCTGCGGGAGCTCCGGGATATGGGGATTACCCGCATCGATGGCAGCCTGGTGCTGGATGGCAGTTATTTTGAAATCGACGGTGGTTTTCCTGCGTTTGAAGACAATGGCGACAACCCACATGCGCCGTTTCTGGTTGAACCGTCTGCCTACCTGACCAACCTCAATCTCATGCACTTCCAGGTGCGCGCCGACGAACGCGGCACTCAGGCCTGGAGTACGCCAGCCCTTGGCGAGATCGTTATCGATAACCGGGTAACTGCAGTGGCCGACGGCGCCTGCCCGTCGCGCCGCAGTTTTGACTGGGTGCCAGTATTCCAGGAAGGCGGAAGAGTAACCGTGCGCGTAACCGGGGAACTGCCGCAAGGATGTCGCACCACGACCTACCTCTCCCTGTTGCCCCACGAGCAATACAGTGCCTCGATGATCCGCTCTTTGCTTGGCGAGATGGGCATTATCGTATCCGGTGGAAATCTGAATGGCTTGACGCCGGAAACTGCGCGGCTGGTTATGAAAACCACATCGCCCGATCTGGTGACCATGGTGCGCGACATCAACAAATGGAGCAGCAACGTGATGGCTCGGCAGCTGTTGCTGACCATTGGCGCGCAAAACCGACTGGATAACGAAGACGATGACCGGGTTGCCGGTATTCGCGTCATTTACGATTGGCTGGAGCGCAAAGGCGTCGACACGGCTGGAATGGTCATCGATAATGGTGCTGGCCTGACCCGCCATGGCAAAATCACTGCCCGGCAAGGCACGAAAATTCTGCAACACGCCTGGAACAGCCCCTACGTTTCAGACCTCATGGCCTCCATGCCGATTATCGCCATGGACGGAACCATGGCCCGCCGTCTGCGCAACACCGGCATGGATGGCGAGGGACGCATTAAAACCGGCTACCTGGAAAACGTGCGGTCAATTGCCGGGTTCACACGGGATGAGAACAACACGACTTGGGCTGTCGTAGGAATGGTGAATAACGATCCCGCCTGGAATGGCCAGGCTGTTCTGGATCGAATTCTTTACTCTCTGCACTTCCGACCACCTACGGGTACGGCGCTTTCCCGATTCGATTCCGGTTCTCCGAAAACTTCCGTTCAATAAAAAAGCCCCGGATCTCCGGGGCTTTGACGCTCAACGCCAATTTGGATTTTTCAGATCGGGCCTACCACAAAATCGTCCATCAGAGTCACAGTAGCCACGCTATCAGGATTTTCATTCAGGCGAGCGATAGCCGTATATACTCCGTTATTTTCCAAAGACAAGCTGCCGGATTTAAAATACTCAGTGGCACCGTCGGGTGAAGTAATAAATACAACATAGTCGCCTTACGCAACACTGATGTAACCTGATGAATTACCGTATTCAAAGTTATCCAGAGCCGGCGTGGCGTTACCCGGATCTGATAATCTTCAGCTGTAGCGACTTCTAGCAGCCCAACGCTTTCCTTGAAACCGCATGCACCGCCCTGGCTTTCGATGTAGGTTCCTGTGCTACCGGATCGTCGTCATTATCACTACAACCCACCAGCATAACGCTGCCGGCCAAAGCCATAGTTAGTGCAAATTTTGTTTTCATTGTCTATTGCCCTCTATTCCAAGGTTATCTACCAAAATTAAGTGGTTCGAACCTGCACACATTGAGCCCCTTAAATGTGCGTCGAGATAACTTACGGGGGGACAAAAAAAACAGATTATAGAATTTTACATTTCAGTTTACAGGTGTACGCTTATTTTCTTTGCCGGGTCGCGCCAGGGTTATTTCGGTGAGTTTCACCGCAATCGGCGCTATGACAGTTACCAGCGGGAAGGCCACCGCCCATGCAACGAGAAAGGCGGGTATCCAGCGATAAACGAACTCGCTATCTATGCCAGTGTTAATAAAGGTGATTACTCCGGACATCAGCAGCGACATCATTCCGGACATGTAAAATCCGAACACAAGCTGGCGCTGGCGGGCAGGTTTGATTCGGCTCATGAGCTCTCCTATTCAGGATAAAGGTCTTCAGATCGCCACATCTGAAACCCCCGGGGGGGCGTAAATTGTTGGACTCAGGCAAGATATGATAATGAGCATGCAATCTTTTTTCGACCGGCTTTTTTACCGAGCAAAGCGCCATATGGATCAGTGCGGTCTCGTCTCTGACGTACGCGCAAGAAGAGCGGTTGCTCTGGTGCTTATTTCTGCGTTTCTTGTCACAGGGTGCAGCTCAACCCGCCTTGCCTACCGCTACGCCGACTGGGGAATTGTCTGGTGGGTTGAAGATTTCGTTACGCTCACACAACCTCAAAAGCAACAGCTGGAGGCTGATATTGATAATCTGAAGCAGTGGCACTGTAGCACGGAATTACCGCGCTACCGGGCATGGCTGAACAGGCTTCAGAGCGATCTGTCTTCAGGTAACCCAAACCCAGCAAAAGTCCAAAGCCTTCAAAGCCAACTGATGACGTTCTTCCCGCCCCTGCTTCAGCAGATAACGCCGACTGCTATCAGCCTGCTCTCCAGCCTCAGTGATGAGCAGGTGCGGGAGCTTGCTGACAATATGACCAATAAACAGCGGGAGCTCGAAGCGGAATTTCTGGTCGGTGATCCTGAGGCGATTGCAGAGGCACGAGCGGAGCGCACCACTGAGCGAGCTGAACGGTGGCTGGGAAGCCTGAACGGCGGACACCAAACGTCTATCACCGAATGGTCAGACAAACGCGTCGGGCAAACGAGGATCTGGCTGGAGGGCCGTCGCAACTGGCAGAAAGCCCTGCTTGATGCTCTTGAGAAACGTAATCAACGCGGTTTTGCCGAAACGATCACCGAACTGATCAATAACCCGGAAGCTGCGAGGGGAGATGCCTACGCAGAGATGATGAATCGAAGTATGGAGGCCATGGCTTTGCTGGTTCAGAATCTGTTACTGGCAAGCCAGCCCTCTCATCTCGACCACCTGGCACGCCAGGCGTCAGAATTGAGAGGCGACTTCAAAGCCCTTACCTGCCAACCGGGCTCCGAAGTCGCATCGCGAGTTTACGAATAGTTAGATCGTAAGATAGCCGCCGTCAGCATTGATACAGGCACCAGTGGTGTAGCTGGAGGCACTGGATGCCAAGTACAGCACAGTGCCGGCCATCTCATCGGGATCGGCCACCCGCTTCATGGGAATGTGTACCATAGCCTGCTTCTTGATAGCTTCGTTAGAGGTCAAAGCGCTGGCAAATTTGGTGTCCGTCAACCCCGGTAACAAAGCGTTCACGCGAATATTCTGATGGCCCAACTCCATGGCGAAGGATTTGGTCATGGATATCACGGCGGCTTTGGTCACCGAATAAATCCCCTGATAATGGCCTGGATTCACACCGTTTACAGACGCCACGTTAACGATCGAACCGCCGCCGTTTTTCTTCATCAGCTGCGCACCACGGGCGCACATGAAGAAGTAACCGCGAATGTTCACGTCTACGGTTTTGTGGAAGGCACCCGGATCTGTGTCTTCGACCGGGCCGAAATAAGGATTGGCTGCGGCATTGTTCACCAGAATATCCAGCTTGCCATGCTCCTTTTCAATATAGGCCCAGATGGCTTCGATCTGATCCATCTCACCAATGTGGCAGGCATAGGCCTCGGCACTGCCACCAGACTCGCGGATGCTGCTGGCCACAGTTTCACAGCCGTCAATCTTGCGGCTGGTCACAATCACGTGAGCACCGTAATCTGCCAGCGTGCGGGCAATGCTCTCGCCGATGCCACGGCTGGCACCGGTAATCAGGGCGATTTTGCCGGTCAGATCAAACAGGTCTTTCTTGCTCATTCGGTCACCTCAATGTGTTATCGGAACGTCACCAGGGCGGGATCCTCCGCTTCCAGGTGGCTGTAGTTGTTAAAAACAGACAGGTTACGGCGGCCAGCGGAATATAGAACCCGGGTAACGCTGGTATTGGCGATTACTTCGTTTAGCGCCAAGGCTCTCTCGTCTTTCAGGCCCAGAAGGTGCTGACACACCACTGCGATGGGCCCGCCGGATGTGGACACCAGAACATCCCCGCCGTCTGCATATTCAATCATTTCATCAAAAGCGGCGAGAACCCGGTTTTTAAAATCCGTCCAGCTCTCGTCGTATTCTGCGTCATAGTCTCCCGAAGCCCATCGGCGCAAGGCGCTCACAAAAGTCTGCTGAAAGGCTGCCGCAGGTTTCGGGAAAGCCGCAAGGTCTCTCGCCATAACCTGCCGATCGCTCCATTCGGTCCGGTAGCGGTTAACAACAGAAACGTGATCGAACTCGTTAAAGCCCGGAGCCACCTGCATATCCGGCAACTGCGCACCGTACCCGGTCGCGATGGCTTCAACGGTCTCCCGGTGGCGCTGCAGATCGCCACCGAAGATCGCCGCAGGCGCTATCTTGTCGACCATCCAACGGCCCAGAACCCTGCCTTGCTCCCAGCCCCGGGGCGAAAGCTGATCGTAATTTTCCTTGCCAAAGCTAGCCTGGCCATGACGCACAAGGTACACCGTAGCCATTACAGAGAGCTCTCTGTAATGAGTCGCTGGCAGCGCTTTTCAAGATAGTTGGCGGCATGGCCAAACGCCGCAAAGCGTTTGTCGCTGGTCTGGCCGTGGTAGAACCGGTAATAGATCTGCTGAACAATCACTGCCAACCGGAACAGCCCGTAAATCTCATAGAAATCGAAGTTATCTGCCTGGAAGCCAGACTTCTCCATGTAATACGACACCACTTCTTTTCGCGTGAGCATACCCGGGCGATGGGTGGGCTGACGGCGCAGCATCTGGAACGGGCCTTCGTCGTCCGCCTCAATCCAGTAAGCAAGCGTGTTGCCAAGGTCCATCAGCGGATCACCAATCGTCGCCATTTCCCAATCCAGCACCCCGATCACTTCAAAAGGGTTGTTCTGGTTCAGGACCACATTGTCGAAGCGGAAATCGTTGTGAATCACAACCTGGGCAATGTCATCTGGCATCTTGTCGTTCAGCCAGGACATTACTACCTCAAAATCGCCGACATCGTCTGTGCGAGCCTTACGGAAACGATCACTCCAGCCGCCAATCTGGCGCTGAACATAGCCATCACCCTTGCCCAGCGAATCCAGCCCCGCAGCCATGGCATCAACCCGGTGCAGGTCCACCATCTTGTCAATCACGCTCAGGCACAACTTGCGTGTATCGGCTTCATTCAGCTCCAGGTCTTTGGGGAAATCCTGACGCAGGATGATGCCTTTCATTCGCTCCATCACATAGAAATCGCATCCCAGAACGTCGCGATCATCGCAAATCGCGATGATATCAGGCACATAAGGATAGACGGGCTTCAGCGCCCGCATTACCTTCGCTTCACGCAGCATGTCGTGGGCAGACTTTGCAATCTTGCCAAAAGGTGGGCGGCGCAAAACAAACGAACGGTCACCGTAGTCCACCTGGTAAGTCAGGTTGGAGGCACCGCCCGGGTATTGGCGGATAACCGGCTCGCCGGTAAGATCCGGAATGGCACCTTTCATGAAGCGATCTACTGCCGAAAGATCCAGCTCTTCACCTTCGCGAATATTTGCGGCCTGATCAATCTGGGTCATTCATCACTCTCCTTTAGTTACCATGTGCTGGTCAGGCCTTGGTCTTGCCGCCCATCTTCTTCATCCAGCGTTTGCTCTCTTCGTACATAAGCTTGTCGAAAGCCCATGGCGCGTAGCGCTTGAATATCCAAAGGCGACGTTCTTTGGCGTGGGGCAACACCCAGAAATCCTTGTTTTTGACCGAACGTACAATATCCTCCGCAACGTGATCGGCTGAAATAGTCGAGCGCTTCATCAGCTTGTTTACATTCTGCTGAATACCGGGAATATCCGACCGCATACTATTGGTCAGATTGGTCTGGAAAAACGCCGGACAAACGCAGCTGACATGGATACCGTCGCTCCGAAGTTCCTGGCTCAGTGTTTCCGACAAGGCGATCACTCCAGCCTTGGACACATTGTAGCTATCCATCAGCGGCGCCAGCATCAGGCCTGCCATGGATGCGATGTTCACAAACACACCTGAACCCTGCTTCTTGAACTGCGGCGTAAATGCCTTACAGCCACGCACCACTCCCAGCACGTTGATATCAAGAATCCACTCCCAATCGGCCATGGTGGTATCTTCAATCGAACCGGCAGACGCCACGCCGGCATTATTCACCACCACATCAACACCACCCCACTTCTCAGTGAGATCCGCACAGATCTTCTCCAGATCCGTCAGCCGCCGGACATCGCACTCTGCAAAGTAGCCTTCGCCACCGGCATTGTTAATTTCCTGTTCAACACCAATGCCCTGTTCGGGATTAATGTCACCGATACAGACCTTGGCACCTTCTCTTGCATAACGCAGCGCAATGGCCCGACCAAGGCCGCTTGCGCCGCCTGTTACGAATACTCTTTGTGTCATGGTGTTTTCCATCAGTTTTTGTATTTGCGCAATTCAATGCGAGCCACTGTAGCCCGGTGCACCTCGTCCGGGCCATCTGCCAAACGCAGCACACGAGCATAGGCAAACAACTGGGTCAGCGGGAAATCGTCATCGCTCACACCAGCACCGCCATGAATCTGGATTGCCTGATCTACAATGGTTTGCAGCATGTTAGGAATCACAGCTTTGATCATTGCAACTTCCTGAATGGCACCGGCAATGCCCTTGGTGTCCAGAGCCCAGGCACACTTCAGTGTCAACAACCGCGCCTGTTCAATCGACATTCGGGCGTTGGCAATAATATCCGGATTACCACCCAACTTGGCCAGCGGGCGACCGAACGCTTCGCGACTCATCGCGCGTTTAACCAGTAGCTCCAGTGTGCGCTCTGCGGCACCAATTGCACGCATACAATGGTGCACACGGCCTGGCCCCAAGCGCCCCTGGGCAATTTCAAAGCCTCGCCCGGGGCCTGCAATAAAGGCACTCTTGGGCAGTCGAACGCTCTCAAACAACACCTGTCCATGGCCGTATGGCTCATCGTACTCTCCGAACACCGGAAGCATACGTTCTATCCTCACACCCGGTGCATCCAGCGGCACCAAAACCATGGAGTGACGACGATGCTTATGGGCATCCGGGTCTGAAAGACCCATAAAAATAGCGACCTTGCAGTCAGGATGACCGATACCGGTGCTCCACCACTTGCGGCCATTCAGCACCACTTCGTCACCCTCAACCACCGCAGTTGCTTCCATAGTGGTTGCATCAGAAGATGCTACAGCCGGCTCAGTCATACAGAACGCGGAACGAATTTCGCCACTTAACAAGCGCGGCAACCATTCGGCCTTCTGTTCCTCGGAACCGTAGTGGATCAGCACTTCCATATTGCCGGTATCCGGCGCATTACAGTTGAAAATCTCAGGCGCGATAAAACTGCGGCCCGTTTCTTCAGCAATCAGAGCGTAATCGGAGTTAAGCAGGCCACAACCGTGCTTTTCGTCCGGAAAAAACATGTTCCAGAGCCCCTGGGCTTTGGCCTTTTCCTTCAACTCCTTGATGATTGGCAGCACAACCCAGCGATTTTCAAGCGACGCCAGTTCTTTGTGGTACTGAGCTTCCACCGGGAAGATTTCTTCCGCCATAAACGCTTTTACACGTTTAAGATAATCCTGACCTTTTTCAGAGATACTGAAATCCATTGCCGAATCCTCGTAGAAATTGCACAAGCTGGTGCGATGAATATAAGCACATTGAATCCAGTCTAAGGTTGCACCAACTATTACGCGACTGAATTATTCTTATCGTTTACTATTAACTCTACTTATAAAACTGAGGCACTGTCGTTATGGCCGGGAACCGCCTGGACCTCAATCTTCTGCATGTTTTTGACACCATATACAGGGAAGGCAGCCTTACCCGGGCAGCAAAAGCCTTGCACCTTACGCAACCGGCAGTGAGCCATTCATTGTCGCGCCTGCGGGATCATTTCGACGACCCGCTATTCACGCGCCAGGGCAACCAGATGGTGCCAACGCCTCTTGCCCGCCGCTTCCTGGAATCCATGAAACCCGGGCTTACCCAGATTCAGGGCGCTGTTAATCAATTTCATGCGTTTGATCCGGCGAACCAACGCAAAACCTATTCGCTGGGCCTGAGGGATGTTCTGGAGTCAACGTTTCTGCCGCAGCTCATGCAACGGCTGGATCCGTATCCGGAACTGGAGATCGTCAGCAAGCGTATTCCCCGGCGGGATATGGAAACCCAGCTCGCAGCCGGCAAGCTGGACTTCGCTGTCGATGTGCTCTTACCGGTCAGCAGCCAGACATCCCATGAACTACTAAGGCAGGACAGGCTTGTGGTTCTGGCCCAGGAGGGTCACCCGCTGGCATCACAGGCTCTGGATATGAATGGGTATCTTTCAGCACGTCACGTGCTGGTTTCATCACGTACGGAGGGGCCCGGAATTGAGGATTTTGAGCTGTCGCGGCTCGGGGTGCAGCGCAGCATTCGACTGCGTTGCCAGCATTACTACGCTGCCTGCAGGGTCGTGGAGGCAACCGATCTTTTGCTGACCATGCCGGAAACCTACGCCAGAATTATTGCAGAACGGGCGAGCATTACCATAATGAACCCGCCAGCGGACCTGCCCTCACTCGATGTGCATCTATACTGGCACAAAGCCTATGGTCAGGAGCCGGCGCTTATCTGGTTCCGGGAACAACTCAAGGCGATTCAGTAAGCCCCCACAATCACAAGAAAACCGAAAAACCCCATCGCCGTAATTCCAAGTGAGGCTACAACAATACCAAAGCCCCACCAGATGGCTGCGCCATCGGAAATAGCAACGCCTTGGCTACGTAAGGTGCGATAAAACGCCCAGGGGCCAAGTACAAACGCCCCGACCACCGCAAAAACCAACCCGATACTGATACCGGCAAAAGTCCAGGTAGCGAGCGCGGTGGTGCGGTCTGACACGCTGGCAGTGGTGTTGTCAGTAACGCCTTTGTGCTCCAGGAACTTCTTGCAGAAGAACCACAGCAGCGCGAACAGCGCCGCCACGAACACAAGACCACCAATAATAGTAAGGAGACGGTAAAGCACGAGCAGGCTTCCTCTAAGTTAGGGCAAACATCAGGCCCGAAAATGCGGGGCTGGCAAACACTCGAAACCGCGCACAGAGGCAGAATAAGGAAAAACTCATTTGCGAGCCACTATAGCCGCGAAAAGCCTGCTGGTAAAACGACTTACAGTAAAAGTCGGTCAAACGCTGGCATCCGCTAGTCACACAACTACACTGGGCTTTAGCACTTATACAAGCCTTTCTATTTAAGGAGTCTCCAAAATGGCCCAAACTACCCGCATTGCAGTAACCCCGGGCGACGGCATTGGCCCGGAAGTCGTGGCCGAAGCCGTACGATGTCTGGAAACCCTGCGAGCGAAGCATGACCTCGCACTTGAATGGACGCGCTTCCCCTGGCCCTCGCACGCCTGGCATCAGGAGCATGGCGAGTCCATGCCTGACGACGCCTTGGCGCAGCTCAAATCTTACGATGCCATACTGCTCGGCGCCTTGGGTGATCCAGGACCTTTGGACGACCCGAATCGTTATCTTTTAACCGACAGCGTCTCTTTGGCTCCTTTGCTGGATATGCGCAAGGGCTTTGATCAGTGGGTGTGCGAACGCCCTGCCCGCTTGTTACCCGGTGCCCGTCAGTATCTTGCCGATGAGCGTGCGAAAGACATCGATATGCTGGTGATCAGGGAGAACTCCGAAGGCGAGTATGTAAGCCAGGGTGGCCGGCTGCGCAAGGGAACCGAAGATGAGGTTGCCACCCAAATGGAAGTGTTTACCCGCAAGGCGACCAATCGCATCATTCGCTATGGGTTTGAACAAGCTCGTGCCCGGGCAACGGCGCGTGCAAGCGAAGGGCGTATCCGGGAGTTCCGTAATCTTGACGGCAGCACCTGTGAAAGCCAGGTGTGCCTGGTCACCAAACGTAACGCCCTGCGTTATTGGGGCGACATGTACACCGAGGCGTTTGAGGACATCAGCAAAGAGTATCCGGACGTGGCCACGCACCACGAGCTGGTAGACGCTGCCTGTATGAAGTTCGTGCAAAGCCCTTGGGCCTTTGACGTAGTGGTTGCCAGCAATCTACAGGGCGACATCCTGACGGATCTTGCGGCCGTGCTGTCAGGTGGTATGGGCGTTGCCCCATCCTGCAACCTGAACCCCACGGACCCGGACATGCCTTCTATGTTCGAACCCACCCATGGCAGTGCTCCGGACATTGCCGGCCAGGGCCTGGCGGACCCCACAGCCATGCTGTTTACCACGGCGCGTATGCTGGAATGGCTAGGCCGTAAGGATCCTGTTATGGCGGCGGCTGGCAAGGAGCTGTTTGACGCTGTAGCGGCAGATCTGGCGGGGAGTGCCGGTGCCCGGCGGGGAACCAGCGAGATCGGCGAAGCTATCTGCCAGAGGCTATCTGCCTGACAAGCAGGACAAGAAGAGCCAGAAAAAGCTTTCTGGCTCTTCTTCAACCATAAGGACGTGTTAATCAGCCATGACAAACTCAAGACGGCCCGGCGCTACACGTATATCCATGGGCACCATGCCAAACAGACGCTGAGCAGTATTGGCTTCATCCAGGCGATAAACCGGCATGGTTTCGAGCATCTGGGCGACGACCCGCATTACGTTGTCGGTGATCGGCGCCAGATCGCCTTTGAAGAAACCCGCATCAACACTGCTTTCCAGCAGTTTTATCCTGCGGATGTAAATAGCCTTTTCCTTGCTGTCATAGACCGGTGCGCCTTCAATTTTCAAAGCAATATCAACCGGCAGCTTGGCCAGAAATGCGTTCAGCGCGACCTGCCCTTTCAGATCGATCACTGCGACGTCCCGACCATCCGGCCCCAGAGTAACGTCGGCGCCATCAAGGCTAAGACTTAGCGGAGAGCCACTCTTGAGCTGCACACGATCGTAGTCACGGACCGCGTCCTGCAGGTGACTCTCCAGTTCGCCTTCCGAGATTGAGTATGGGGAAAGGCTGGCGCAACCGCTGGATAATGCAAACACCAGAATTACCAAGCTCCAGAGGCCACTCAGGTGAAGTTTATTCATCATTGTTTCTCCATGGGTTGAGCATCTGTGCGGCGGCTGCGCTGACCGTTTACTCGTTCTCGGCCCGGGCATCTACGTGAGGTGTGAGATTATCATCGAAAACAACCCGCAATAGAATGGGCTGGCAGCATACCTGGCAATCTTCAACGTATTCCTGCTCCACTACAGACGGGTCGACGCTGATATCCAGCGTCTCCCAGCAGTAGGGGCACTGGATAAGTACAGAATCCAGAGCCGACATAGGCGCACCTCAGAACTGTTGTTTGGCCATCCATGGAATAATTCGGTCAAACGCTGCTTCAAGGTTCTCACAGGTCGTGGAGAAACTGATACGCACAGCGTTGGTACAGGCCTCGCCAAAGGCATCTCCCGGCACCATGCACACACCGGTTTCTTTGAGCATGCGCAGCGCCAGATCCGAACCATCCACATGGGGCGGCAAACCCGGGAACGCAAAGAAAGCGCCACCTGGCTTGTAACCGGTCATGTAGGGAGTCTGATCTATCAACTCGACCACCTTGTCCCGGCGCTCACGATATATATCCACCATGTTCTTCACACACTGTTGATCGCCCGTCAGCGCCGCCACACCTGCGAACTGCGAAGGCGTATTGGCAACCGAAGTCGTGAACATATGATAACGCCGCAGGGATTTGATTGCCGCCTGGCTGGAAATCACCCAGCCGATACGCAGCCCTGCCATGCTGTAGGTTTTCGAGAAGCTGCTGATGCACATGATGTTGTCCAGATCCATGGAACAATTCAGAACACTGGCAAAATCATCGTCATCAAAAATCAGGTGGTCATAAACCTCATCGGCATAAACCTGTATGCCCCGGTAGGCGCATTCTTCCAGAATGGTTTCTACCGTGCTGCGGGGATAAACCGCCCCGGTCGGGTTATTCGGGTTGTTGAGTATCAAGGCAAAAGTGCGCGGCCCCATGGCACGAATCACCTCATCAGGATCGAGCTGGTGATCGTTCTCCGCGTGAGTTGGTACAAACTTGACCTCACCTCCGTTCATGCGAATCAGAGGCGCATACAGCAGGAAGGAGGGGTCCGTCACGATGAACTGTCGCCCCGGCGCTGCTGTAGCAGAAATTGCGAGATACATGGCTTCCGTGGCGCCGCTGGTGACCAGAATGTTGTCTCTGGTGAGCTTGCGATTGTAGCGTTTGCCGTAATAGTCCCTCAGCGCCACCAGTAATTCAGGAAGCCCGGCGTCCATGGTGTAACCAGTCTGCCCCGCGTGGAGGGCATCAACATAAGCATCGATAATATGTTTTGGTGTTGGCAGATCCGGCTGGCCGATCGAAAGATGGATAACATCTTTCATGGTGGCTGCCATATTGACCATACGCCGAATACCCGGCACTGGAACGGCCTGCATGGCAGGGTTCCAACTGGCCTTGGTTTTCCGGTACTTCACTTTCCTCGGGCTTTCCTGGCCGGTATCTCTGTTGGCGGCATCTGCCATAACAACCTCCTGCAACGGGAACGGGGGCAAATAGATCTACCACTGCAGGTTAGTCAGTAAGGTCAGGGCATACAAGACAAAAACAGACAAACAATACGTAGGTATTAGTACGTGCCTATCAGCTCGCCCCGAAAACAACAGAGCCAAGCTGAGGTTGACCCAGTGGCATCTGCCTACCAGACTGTGTTGATGGCCTGACAGCGGAAATAACAAGCGTCGGACAAAACACTTACGACAATCAGATATCTGACCAGGCGGAGGTTCAATGACTCAACGCAGCAAGCCTGTGGTAACCGTTCTCACTGCACCCGGAGAACAGGAGCCACCGGGAATGGATTCACTCAGAGCTCGCGCAGAAGTGCGCTTTGCCAGTGACGAGGCAACTCTTCGAAGCACTTTGCCGGGCACCGATATCATGATGGTAACGGATTTTCGCACTGAGGCTCTTGAAGCCGCCTGGGGTTGCGCAGACAAGCTGAAATGGATACACGCCACCAGTGCCGGCGTCGATGCCTTGATGTTCCCGGCCCTCACCAAAGGCAATGTTGTGGTCACCAACGCCCGAGGCATATTTGACCGGACGATTGCCGAATACGTTCTGTGCACCATTTTGATGTTTGCCAAGGATTTCCCGGCCTCTATCCGATTGCAAATGAAGCACCAGTGGAAGCACAGGGATACAGAAAGAGCCGAGGGCAAGCAGGTCCTGGTGGTGGGTGCAGGCTCCATCGGCCGTCAGATCGGACGCCTCGTTGCGTCGGCTGGCTTGAGGCCGCACGGTATAGCCAGAACAGCCCGCAAAGACGACCCGGATTTTGTTGCGGTTCATGGCAATGACGATCTCTACAACCAACTGGGCCATGCCGATTATGTGGTTATTGCAGCACCTCTTACGCCACAAACGGAAGGTCTGTTTGACGAGAAAGCCTTCAAAGCCATGAAGAACACCGCGCGCCTGATCAATATCGGGCGCGGGCCCATTGTTAAAACCGACGATCTGATTTCCGCGCTAACGAGCGGAGAGATTGCCGGCGCCGGGCTTGATGTGTTTGAGGAAGAGCCACTAACTGACGATCATCCTTTGTGGGATATGGAAAATGTCATCATGACGGCGCACATGGCCGGCGATTTTATCGGCTGGAAGCGAGCCCTTACAGACCAGTTTCTCGAGAATTTTGATCGCTGGCACAACAGTGAAGAGCTGTTCAATCTGGTTAACAAGGAGCTAGGTTACGCCGGTAGCAAATGAGCCCTTCCTATGAGCAGGTAGAATAAAAAACGGGAGCCTGCGGGCTCCCGTTTTTTATTCCAGCAATCTGAGATTCAGCTCCCGGACAACGACTGATCCGAAGGGTCAATCTCCATCTGCTGTATCGCAATCACCGCTTGCGTGCGATTGCGAACCCCAAGCTTCCGGAACACGGCCGTTATATGCGCCTTGATGGTAGCTTCGGACACCTCAAGATCATAGGCGATCTGCTTGTTCAACAACCCTTCTGCCAACATACCCAACACCCGGAACTGCTGCGGGGTCAATGATGCCAGTTTTTCTGAGAAGTCAGTGGTGTCGGAATGCATGCGTTCGAGTTTGTCTGCCACACCTGCCGGCAGCCAGACATCCCCCTCCAGAACGGCTCGTATTGCCTCCGTAATGGTGGGCAGAGGCGCCGACTTTGGAATAAAGCCGGATGCCCCGTAGTCAATCGACCGCCGCATCACCTGCAACTCTTCCGAACCAGACACAACCACCACCGGCAACCCTGGGTACTGTCCACGCATGAACACAAGCCCTGAGAAACCGTGGGCACCCGGCATATTGAGATCAAGTAGAACCAGATCTGCATCCGGGTGCGAGTCTACCGACGCCTGAAGTGCCTTGATGCTATCAACCTCTACGGTTTCGGCGTCAGGTACCGCTTGATTGACCGCCTGTTTCAGAGCTGCCCGAAACAGCGGGTGATCATCAGCGACGATAATTGTTTGTGTCATTAAACCGATTCCTCACAGGTTTACGGCCTGCTTCCAGACCTTATTTGAACTCGCGACTGCCGATGAGCTCATCGACAACACCAGGATCTGCCAATGTAGAGGTATCTCCCAGCTGGTCGTGTTCATTTGCAGCAATCTTACGCAAAATCCGCCGCATAATCTTGCCTGATCGCGTTTTAGGCAAGCCCGGAGCCCACTGAATCACATCCGGAGACGCGATAGGTCCGATTTCCTTGCGTACCCATTGCACAAGCTCCTTTTTCAGCTCATCAGAAGGCTCTTCACCCTGCATCAGAGTCACATAGACATAAATGCCCTGACCCTTGATGTCGTGTGGGAAGCCAACAACCGCCGCTTCAGCAACCTTGTCGTGGGCCACCAGAGCGCTTTCGACTTCGGCGGTACCGAGGCGGTGGCCAGATACGTTGAGAACGTCGTCAACCCTGCCGGTAATCCAGTAATAGCCATCTTCATCACGACGGGCGCCGTCGCCGGTAAAGTACATACCTTTATACGCGCTGAAATACGTCTGTTTGAAGCGCTCATGATCGCCGTAAATCGTGCGCATCTGGCCAGGCCAGCTGTCTATAATCACGAGATTGCCATCAGCCTTTCCTTCCAGCATCTTACCTTCGCTGTCGACAAGTCCGGGCTGTACACCGAAGAATGGCACTGTCGCAGAGCCCGGTTTCAGATCCACCGCACCGGGCAACGGCGAGATAAGAATACCGCCGGTTTCTGTTTGCCACCAGGTATCCACAATCGGGCACTTTCCATTGCCGATCACGCGGTAGTACCACTCCCAGGCTTCCGGGTTGATTGGTTCACCGACAGAGCCGAGCAACTTAAGACTCTTACGGGTTGTGCCGTTCATGCACTCTTCGCCTTCAGCCATCAACGCCCGGATAGCAGTAGGTGCTGTGTAGAGGATATTCACCTGATGCTTGTCGACAATCTGGCCCATGCGCGAGCTGTCCGGGTAATTTGGCACACCCTCGAACAATACGGAAATCGCACCGTTACACAGCGGGCCGTAGAGGATGTAGCTGTGACCGGTGACCCAGCCGAAATCCGCGGTGCACCAGTAGACATCACCATCGTGATAATCGAACACGTACTCGTGTGTCATGGAAGCGTATACCATGTAACCGCCAGTCGTATGCAGCACACCCTTGGGCGCGCCGGTCGAGCCCGAGGTGTACAGCATGAACAGAGGGTCTTCCGCGTTCATGGGCTCTGGCGGGCAATCTGCAGAAGCAGACTTCATCAGATCCTCATAGCGCTCATCACGGCCTTCGTTCCAAGGCACCTCCTTATTGCCGGTGCGGCTGACAACGATAACTTTCTCGACGCTCGCGCCGCCTTCATTCTTCAAAGCCGCATCCACGTTCTTTTTGAGTGGAATCTTGCGGCCGCCACGAAGGCCTTCATCTGAGGTAATGATAAAGCGAGACTTGCCGTTGGCAACCCGAGCGCCAAGCGCTTCCGGAGAGAAGCCGCCAAAAACAACCGAATGGATCGCACCAATACGCGCGCAAGCCAGCATCGCCACGGCAGTTTCAACAATCATTGGCATGTAGATAGTGACAACGTCACCTTTCTTCACACCCAGGCCTTTCAGCACGTTGGCAAATTTGCTGGTTTCTTCATGCAGTTGGCGATAGGTGACGTGACGGGAATCAGCCGGATCGTCGCCTTCGAAAATAATGGCCGTCTGGTCGCCGCGCGTCTCGAGGTGACGATCAAGACAGTTGGCAGAGGCGTTCAGCTGTCCGTCTTCAAACCACTTGATGGAAAGGTTGCTGTAATCAAAAGTAGTGTTCTTGACCTTGGAATACGGTTTGATCCAGTCGAGGCGCTTGCCATGCTCGCCCCAAAAAGTATCCGGATCCTCGACTGATTGACGATACATTTCGTCATACTGCTCCCGGTTCAACAAGGCTCGTTTGGCCACGTCCGGGCTTACCGGATAAAGATGTTTATCAGTCATTGTGTTCCCCCTTGATCAGAGTCTGTCGTCATTGTCGGTTTTTGTTAATTCAGAGCTGCTATAGGGCGCACCGGCCCTGCGGACACATAGCTGTAGTTCACCATGTGTGCCACTAAACATTGAATTAGACCAACGTCCTAACACACTTGAACTATAGCCGCATAATCAGGCCGCTTGCTTGCGGACTCTGGAGGGACGCTGGCGGGGCTTGCTCTTCGTATTGAGTGCGTAACGGTCCAAACCTGCAAGATGAATCTTGCGCAGATACACAGCCCAATCAATCTGGCGCGCATCTACCGGAAACAGGGCCTTGTCGACTTCTCCCGTGCGCGATGCCAGCGCCAGCAACTCATTATTGCGGAATATGTAATCCGGCGCGGTATAAAAACCGAAAATAGTGGCCAGCGAACGGGTGGTATCAAGATTTCGCAATACCTTGAGGTCACGTTCCTTTCCCAGCATGCCCAGCTGTCGCATCACACGCTGCGCCATGCTCAGGGGGATACGCGCTCCGCCCACCAGAGCATCGAAAACGGCCCGGTTCACAGCAATAAAAGGCTTGACCGGCTTACGGCGGAAAAGCTGTTTATAGGCTGCGTAGTTGGTTTTGGCTTCCGCCATCAGGTGATCAATAAACTCACCCAGGGATACAGGGTTGGAGCTGCCACTGCAGCACTGATAGACCCGCTGTTGTGCCGGCTCATCAAGCGCCTCAGCGACCGCCAGGATAATGGCGTTCGCGACAAGGTCGACGGGGATAACATCAATAATGCCCGAGCGTTTACCGGGAAACACGGTTACCTTTTCTCTGGCATAGGCAAGAATGATGGCATCGGCCACTTTCACACCCTCAATCCAGCCCGGCGCTGGCTCCTCGAGCGCACTCTCAATAATGGATGGGCGAACAATGGTGAGTGCACGGCCATCCAGGGCTTTCATCAGCAATTGCTCACCCAGCCACTTGGTGAAAGTATAAGTATCACTCCAGCCGTAACGATTGGCCTCGCGGATACCCAGATCCACGAGCTTGCGCTCCAGCATTTTACCGGAATAGCGCGAGCGCACATCTGCAATGCTGTCGTTCAGCACCCGGATCAGCTCTTCGATTTCATAGTAGCCCGCTGGGTTGCGGGGAATATCATCGCCCGCAGGCTTGATCACCGATTCCCCAATCTGCCCTGAGCTCATGCCGTTTACGTAGCAGGTGGACACCTGAATAACGGCAAGCTCCGGGTTCTGGCGCGCCAACCCGGCGATATTTTCGAGACATAGGGTGTTGATGGTCAGGGCTTTATCCAGCTCCTCCCGGAAGTTGACGCTGGCAGCGGAGTTGATAACGGCATCAATGCTGCCCGCAAGGTTTCGGAATGCTTCAGGCTTCAGACCAAAACGCTGCTGCGTCACCTCGCCCGTGATGCAATGCAAGCGCTCCTCGAGAAACACCTCGAAAGCCTCGCCAATCTCATGGCGCAAGCGATCGAATACAGATGAAGTCGCTATTTCATTCAGGAAACGCCTGCGAGCATCAGCGTAACGACCATTACCCCTTATCAACAGATGGATGCCACCTATGTCCGGTACCGCCCGAATGAGTTTTTCCAGAACAACCTTCCCTAAAAAGCCCGTGGTGCCTGTAACCAGGACATGCTTACCACGAAGCTGCTCCAGCACCTTTGACGAAGACATTCCCGCTCCCCTTTGCTGCTCTACCATTGTCAAAACTCCTTTTCCCGGATCCTTGCAGTACCTGATCCTTACACAATCTCAATGACAGTGCCGTGACATACCGCATCCTTATTACCAGAACGCTACGCCACAAACACAGCTGATGAAATGACGGATTATCCGGCATGTTTGTGCGCGAGTGCTCAATGTAGTGCCTTCAGCCAAAAAGAGCTCTAAGCCGCTGCGATCTCACTTGTCCGCAAGCGACCGGAGAAACTGATCCAGGGAAATATCGGAGGGTTGTTCTTTCAACGCCCTGACCAGCTTGTCCTGATCACCAAAGCTGACACGGTCGTAGAAGGGTTCAGGAAGTGAAGATTGCGCGGGGCCTTGCTCGTTTTTTACAGACTCTGGAGACACCGAAATCTCATCCGCGAGAAGTCTCAGGTGACTTGCCAGATGCTCACGCTGATCGGGGGCCAGGGCCTCCCAGTCGATTGCGCCAAGCCCGGCCTGAATAATTTCGACGGTATCACTGTCTGGCGCCTGGCCCAGCAAGGCGAACAAACGAGTGAATGCGTCGTGACGGAGCATTGCATTCTCGGGGGCTTGCTCGAATATGGCTTCCAGTTCGCCAACGGCCTGCAGACATCGCTCGCGGGGGCTTGCCGTTGCGGCCAAAGCCGCATCAGTTTTCTGCTTGCGCCCCGGGCTCCGCTTCGAAACCGAATGCCAATAAGCGGCAATGCCGGCTTTACGAGGGGGGAATTTCGATAAACGCACATCGACCATGTCTGCCAGGGTGTCGAACTGACGACAAGACGGGTCCGAAGGCGGCAAAAGCGCAACCGGTCGCTGATTCAGCACCGACTGGCGCAATGTCTCGTCGCGCCAGATGCCCCCCAAATAATGAAGAGAGCATTGCAGATGGCGCTGGGCGGCGGAATCGAGACGCTGGAACACAGAACGAGCCTGGCTGACACCCTGGGCCATGTTAATCAGCACACTGGGCGTTCTGCGGTACCCACGGCGTTTAAGAACTTTGATCAGGGAAAACGCATCCGTCAACGACGCCGGATCCGGAGTAACCACAACACAAGCCAGCTCAGCCGCAGCAATCATATGTAAAGCAGTCGGCTGAAGGCCTGCAGCGGTGTCCGTTATAACGTAATCATAACGGCTCTCAAGCCTGGAGAGGGCACGCAGAATGCGAAAGCTCTCGTCGGGCTCCATGTCCATGCACTCCTGAACGCCGGAAGCCCCGGGAACAATGTGCAGACCGAAATCCGCCTCCAGTAAAGTATCCTCGAGGCTACACTCGCCGGCAATGACATCTGCAAGCGTACGCTTCGGGTAGAGACCCAGCATGATGCTGACGTTGGCAAGATCGGTGTCACCGTCCAGCAATAACACACGTTTTTGATGACGAGCCAGAGTAAGCGCCAGATTAAGCGCGACCGATGTCTTACCCACGCCCCCCTTGCCGCCCGTCACAGCGATAGTTCTGGGTGGGTTCGTTTTGTGTTTGGGACTACCCTGAGCACTCATGGCATGCGTTTTCACATCCTTGCAACAACAACAAATGCGCTCTAATCTGTAAAAATTGTACACATATCGCGCCGCGGTGAATACGCTGATCAATTAAAGATCAATGATTGTGTTCAATCACCGCGTTTTTGTCTAAGCTCCATCTTTGAAAGCAAAAAATGAACAGAGTTTCACAAACTGGTCTCCGTGCGCAACAGGCTAATTTATGAATACATTACCTGACCTTCAGCTCCCTAGCCTTCCGGAGATCACGCTGCGCGCGCTTGAGGCTTGCAACACGGATGAAAACTATCGCGAGATCAGCGAAATCGTCGCCTCAGACACAGCCCTGGTGGTTCGGATTCTAGCACTGGGTAACTCTCCTCTGTACGGCTCAGCACCCGGCATTCGCTCAGTAGACCAGGCTTTGCTGCGCCTTGGCACCCAGCGCTTTAAAACACTCCTACTCACCGCTGCCCTGCAACAGGTCTTGCTCGAACTGGGTGCCGGCGCATGGCAACAGTTACGGGATTTCTGGCGACACGCTCTGACCACCGCTCTGACAGCCCGTGCTCTCGCCACCCTGACTCGTTATCCGGAAGCCGACGAGGCTTTTATGCTAGGCATGCTGCATAATATCGGGGAACTGATCGCTATTAAAACCCCTGATGCCGAAGCCCGGCAGGAGTATATGAATCGGCAATCAGACATTGCTGCAGAGCTCGTTACGTCCTGGGGTCTGGGTCCTTTCGCAGCGGACGCTATGCGTTACCAACAGGCACCACCTTCAGAGCTGCGGGATGCCGGACATCTTGTCAAGGTCATCAGCCTTTCCACCCGTTTGGCACTATCTGATTCGGCCGGCATTGCGGCGGCAGGCACGCTGTTCGGGCTCAGTGAAGAGCTGACCCGGGAAATAAACCGGCGAATCGGCCACGATGTATCCGCGATGGCAGCCTCCCTCGGCATACCGCTACTCAACAGCTACCGTTCCGAGCCCGGATCACGGGAACTCCGTCAGACCGTATTGCGACAGGCTATTGCCCAGCAAGCCATCGGCTTTGCCGACCTTACCGGCAATAGCGGCGCTATTCTCGCCGAAACGGTAAACAGCCTTACGTTGATTACCGGACTGCCCGCACTGTGTTTCGGGTACGATGACGACAGCCTTGTTCTGCTTTCCGGCACCACTGGGGCAACGCCTCACATGGCGGTAACCGCGCAGCCCGGCGGCAGCGTGCTCACTGAGGCGTTTAATTCCAGAACACCTGTCAGCCTGAACGAGCAGGCGCCTGCCGTGTTGGACCGCCAGCTTCTATCACTGCTGCGAAGCTCCTCACTGACAGCAATCCCGGTTGTAGCCGGTGACCGCTGCGCTGGCGTGTTTTTATTGGGTACCGACGGCAACACACCGGATTCAACCACGGAGCTTGTACGCCTGTTTACGGAGCAACTGTCCTCTGTTCTGCAGGAAAAAAATGCATCTTTCGAGAGCGGTGCACAGAGCGCCGGAATAGATCATAGCGTTGCCACCGAAAAACTGCGCAAGCAGGTGCATGAGATCAGCAATCCTCTGACTATAATACGGCAGTACATTCATCAGCTGCGTAACCGGCTGGATGACCCAGACGCGCAAGAAGAACTGGATGTTGTGCGCGACGAACTGGATCGTGCGGGTAACCTGTTGCTGCAGATGAGCCAAGATACCGACAGCAACACAGATGAAACAACATCTGACCTCAATGCCGAATTGCGAAGCCTCGCACGGGTGTTTGAAAGCAGCCTTTTCAATGCCAGCAACCTGCATTTTAACGTGTTAATGTGCAATACACCGGCGTTTGTTATTGCCGGCCCGTCAGCCATACGCCAGATTATGATTAATCTGGTCAGAAATGCCGTAGAAAGTCTGCCAAATGACGGTGGTAGCGTTACCATGAAAACATCAGCCCCGGTGTGGCAAGGCCACCGCAATTGGGTTGAAATAGAAGTGACCGATACTGGTACAGGCATCGCCGATACTATCCGGGACGCGCTTTTCACGCCGGGAAAAACCACGAAAGGGGAAGGCCACAGTGGTCTCGGCCTTAGTATTGTGAAGCAACTTGTGGATGACATGGACGGTATCATTGCTTGTCACGCGGGACAGGAAGGCACCACTTTCCGAATCCTGCTGCCGGCGGCGAGCCAGGAAGAATCCAAATCCGACTGATAGAGAAGAACGGATACGCACAGATGGCACCTGAACAGTCCAACAGGCTTATCTCGCAGGAGGCAAGGGCACGCATTCTCGTGGTTGACGACGAGCCGCGCCTGGTGAGTTCGCTGGCCTCGTTGCTACGTGGCTGCGGTTATGATGTCACCGAGGCCAATGGTGGAAAGCACGCGTGTGAGTTGATAGAGATCCAGCGTTTTGATCTTGCCCTTTTGGACTTGCGGATGCCGGAGGTCGATGGTTTCGCCGTTATGGCCTACCTTGAGAACCAACAGCCCGAATGCGGCAGCATCGTAATCAGTGGGGAAAGCTCATTCACCGCTGTCAGCAGGGCGCTTCGGCGCGGCGCTCTGGACTACATCCGCAAACCTTTTGATCCGGAAGAGCTGATCGCCACAGTAAAAGGCGTCGCTGGCAAGCAATCGTTACTCAAGGCCCATGAACACATACAGGTGCGCCTTGAGAAATCCGAAGCCCTGCACCGGTACATCGTAAACAGCTCGCCCGACATCGTCTTCATGCTTGATGCCGACGGTCGTTTCTGTTTTATCAACAGCAAGGTAGAAAGCCTACTGGGTTACAAGCCGGTTGAGCTTTGTGGGAAGCATTTCCGGCATATTCTGGACGACCGTGATGTCGCCAAAGGAATCTACGCGCTGAATGCGCCCAATATCAATGCAGACAATCCCCGCACGCTGGAAATACGCCTTAAAACACGTGGCAGCAGGCGAGCCACACGACACTTTGAAATAACTGCATTTCCCATTGACCCCCAGCCCTGGACGTACAACAGCCGCACTCGGGGAGGTGGCAATGGCCAGAACGCCAGTTACTACGGAACTGCCAGAGATGTTACCGAGCGCAAGGAAGCCGAGGCGTTTATCAACTTTCAGGCTTATCACGATCTGCTCACGCGCTTGCCGAACCGTGCCTTGTTCAAAGATCGCCTGGAACTGGCAATCACCCATGCCCGCCGAGCGAGGCAGCAGCTGGCTGTGATGTTCCTGGATCTAGATCGCTTCAAGGTTATCAATGACACCCTCGGGCACGCAATGGGCGACAGGCTACTGCAAGCTGTGACCCATCGCCTCGAAGGCTGTCTGCGCAAGGGCGACACCCTGTCGCGGTTTGGAGGTGACGAATTCACGCTGCTGCTGCCGTCTGTTCACGGCAACGAAGATGCCAGCCAGATCGCCAGAAAACTGATCAAGACGCTCAAAGCACCATTTCTTCTGGGGGAGCATGAAGTGTTCGTAGGCGTCAGCATTGGCATCTCCATATTCCCGGAAGCCGGCGATACCATGGAGCAGCTTATCCAGAATGCGGATATCGCCATGTACAACGTCAAAGCCAGAGGCAAAGACAGCTATCGCTTCTTCTCGGAAAGCATGAGTATCGACAGCACCAATCGCCTGCATCTGGAGCGAGACCTGCGCCTGGCACTCGAGCGGGGTGAACTGAGAGTATTTTATCAGCCCCAGGTTTGCGCAGCGACCGATCAGATTTTAGGCCTTGAAGCATTGGTGCGCTGGCAGCACCCTGAACGTGGCCTACTCTACCCCCGGGATTTCCTGAGCCTGGCAGAAGAAACCAAGCTGATCAGCCAACTGAGCGAGCAGGTTCTGGACCAGGCCTGCAAAGATGTCACCGAGTGGATCCGCTCTGGCCACCCGGAACTGCGCCTGGCAGTCAACCTCTCTCCCGTTGAGGTCGAACATCCCAGATTTGTGGAAACCCTGATGGACCGGGTTAAAGAAAATCGATTCCCTCCAGGCAACCTGGAGATCGAAATTACCGAAAACGTCATCATGAACGACCTGGAGCAAATCAGCCAAAAGCTGCGCGAACTCGCCGATCTTGGCATCCGCATCGCCATTGATGATTTTGGTACCGGTTATTCATCACTTAACTACCTGCACCGGTTACCTATTCACACCTTGAAGGTCGATCAGTCTTTCGTTCAAGCCATTCGCAGTGGCGAGGATGACGCGTGCATTGTTAACGCTATCGTCGCCATGGCCCACGGCCTGAAGCTGGAAATCGTTGCCGAAGGCGTGGAAACAGACAAACAACTTGAGTACCTGCGCACCCTTGGCTGTCATCAGGTACAGGGCTTCTTCTACGGCCCGGCGCTGCCTGCGGCGGAAATCAGCAAATTACTGGCACAATCAACTGTCCGTGCAGCCGTCATTGGCTGATTTCGTCACCCAGTCGAGTATTGTCAGACACTCCTAACCCAAACCTTGACACTGTTTGCAAAGTATTGCCTTGCGTTAAGTTGTGTATCCAGAAATGCGTATTGCTGCACATAATTCCCCCATCCTGTTCACTAAGCTCGAATTCATAAGGCATTGGCCCCCGAAACGTTCTGAACATGTCGTCAGGACAAAAATGACAATAACGGTGGCAATATCCCAGCCAACAACAACAGGCAGCAGTCATCATGCGCGACAAGTACCGCTACATTGGCCCCGTATACGATTTCCTCAGCAATTTATACAGCGGCAAGAACATCCATCGTTGTAAAACAGCCATGCTGGATGTGGAAACGGTAAAACCCGGCGACCGCATCCTCTTTGCCGGTGTTGGCCACGGCAGAGACGCCATTCGCGCCGCGGAACTGGGAGCCGAGGTGACTGTGGTTGATCTGTCGGAAACCATGTTGAGAAAGTTCGGAGAAGCGCAGGAAAACGAAGCCCCTCACCTGACCATTCGCCGCATTCACAACGACATCATGAAAGTGAACGAACTAGGCCAGCACGACATGGTCGTCGCCAATTTTTTCCTCAATGTATTTGACGAAACCATGATGGTGCAGGTTCTGGAGCATCTGATTCAACTGGGCAAGGCCGACGCCCGTGTTGTTGTAGGTGATTTTTGCTACCCGACCGGCAATATTTTCTCGCGCATGTTCAAGAAGCTGTACTGGTACATGGCCGTTTTCACCTTCTGGCTCTTCGCCAACAATGCCTTCCACAAAATCTATAACTACCCGGAGCACATGCAGCGCCTGGGCCTCGAGGTCACGGAGAAAAAGCATTTCAAGCTGATGAACATGGACTGCTACTGGTCAATTCTCGGCCGCAAGCAGGCGTAAGAAACAGCCTGTCAGAAAATAAAAATCGGGGAGAATCACTATGTCAGATCAGATACTTGCACTTGGCCAGACCGCAGAGACTGAGAGCACTGCATTCACCTTCAGTGAGAGAGTGGGTTATCTTAAGAGGTTCGGCGCCCACTCCCAGTCCTTCTCTACTCTGCAGCCAGATATGCAGTATTTCGATGTGCCAGACATGGGGTATATAGCCTATATGCGCAAATGGGGTGCCACCATCGTTCTTTCCGACCCGGTATGTGCACCAGAAAACTTCGGAGCGATTCTTGAACGCTTCCAACAGCGCTTCCCAAACGCCTCCTATGTTCAGGTTTCCAAGCCGGTTGTGGACTTTTTGCACATGCGTTTCGGCCTGTATGGCACGCAGTTTGGCAGCGAATCGCGAATCGACCTTGGCAAGTGGTCCTTGAGCGGCAAGAAAAAACAGATTCTGCGCACGGCACTGAATCAGGCTAAAAAAAGCGGAATTACCGTGCAGGAGCGCTTCAGCGACGACCATACTCGCGAAATCTCGGAAGCCTGGATTCGCACCCGCAAATGCAAAAGCAATGAGATCCGCTTTCTGATTCGCCCTATGGACATGGATTACCGGGAGAATGAGCGACATTTCTACGCTTACCAGGATGGCAAGGCTGTCGGGTTTATCTACTTTGACCCGATTTATCGCAACAACGAAATCACCAGCTACGTCCCAAACATCTCTCGCGCCAACGCAGATTTCAAGCAAGGCATTTTCTATACCCTGATGGCGCACGCCATAGAAGCGTTTAAAGCTGAGGGCATCCCTTACCTGGACTTGGGGCTTATCCCATTGTCTCTCGATGCCAATACGGAACATCAGGAAGGTCGGATTCTGAAGCGAATCCTGCATGGCCTCTACAACAGAGGCAGTTTCCTCTATAACTTCAAGGGGTTGGAATTCACCAAGTCACGATTCCGGGGCGACAACTTCAAAACCTACTGCTGTCATAAGCGCAGCATGCCTGCCCTGGAGTTTCTTGCCATGTTCAAACTTACACGACTGTTATGAGTTTTCGGGCCAGTTCCCGACAACCCTATTCGGCTGCAGGCTCAGCCCCGTCATATAGCTACCAACTCCCTCTGGAGCGCTGCCTGAGAAGAGTGCTGCAGCCACGGGGCACGGCTCACCTCCGTACTCAAGCGCGCCTGCAGGCTTACCGGCTTGTTCCATGAGCCACACCACACGTCGGGCAATAGCATCCCCTGAATCCACCCAGAATTTCACCTCAGGCAAGCTCTGCCTGAGGCTCTCGAGCAAAAGCGGATAGTGGGTGCATCCGAGAACAACGGTATCGACTCCAGCATCGCGCAGTCTCGCTACCGCATTGTCGAGTTCACCCTGAGGTACAGGCACCCCCCGCGCCAAACCTTCCGCCCATTGCACAAGCCCCGGGTGGCCCACACGCTCAATCTGACAGTCTGCAGCAAATTCCCGAACCAGCTCGTCGAGATAGGGCCGGCGCACCGTTGCCGGCGTGGCCAAAAGGCCTATGCGATGATTCAGTGTCCGGGCTGCTGCCGGTTTAACAGCCGGCACCACACCAACTACCGGTACATCTGTCATCGCTCGCAGGTGCGGCAGCGCGATGGTGCTGGCGGTATTGCAAGCTATAACAATCGCGTCGCAAGGGTATTGTTCAAGCGCGCCGGCAATGAGGGTGCAGCAGCGCTCAATCACAACAGATTCTGGCTGCCCGCCGTAGGGAAAAGCTGCGTTATCCGCCAGATATACAATCGACGCGTGTGGCAATTTTTCATGAACACAAGCCGCAACGCTCAGCCCGCCAACACCGGAGTCAAAAACCAGAATTCGGGGCGCCCCATGCTCGCTCAAAGTCCTCGCCCTCCGCTAGCGATCCTGATTTCCATATCCCGAATCAGGCGCCCGGATATGGTGGTATCCGGCGGAACCGGGGGTCTGCTTCCGGGCAAAAACCAGCCTGCATCCGCCAGTTCATCTTCCTGAAGAACCAACTCGCCACCGGCATAATCGGCGAAGAACCCTGCCATCAACTGATGCGGGAAGGGCCAGGGCTCTGATGCCTGATATTGAATGTTGGTGATATCCAAACCGGTTTCTTCTTTAACTTCACGGGCAACCGCAGCTTCAAGGCTCTCTCCCGGCTCCACGAAACCCGCAATAAGGCTGTAAAAATGACGTTTGACGCGAGACGACTTTGCCAGGAGATAACGATTCTGCTTGCGTATAACCACGATAACGCAGGGAGCAAGCCGCGGGTACCAGGGAATACTGCAGTTGCTACACCACCTCGCCCGCTCCCGCGGATGAAAACCCGTGCCACCACCGCAGCGGCCACAGTACTGATGATCCTGAAACCACTGCCATACCTGAAAACCAGTACTGAGCATGGCCGCGGGTACATCGCTGATCACCATCAGTGCATCCCGTAGCGGGACAACGTCACGGTCCGCAACCAGAGATTCCGGCACTTGCGTTACGAAAACCGGGCGGCCATTAACGCTTCCCAGCGATACAAAACCTGCAGTGTCGGGATTACCGGGGATAGCCTCCAGCGCGTGCAACCAGCCGTCTTCCGGTTTGAAAACACCGGAGCCAGACAGCGCCAGAACAAGATCACCCTGCTCGGGTGCCTTGGTGGTCCAGCCAGGACTCCACTGATTTGTTGATGTCGCCATCTTGTCGCCAAACCTTGGTTATAAAAGGGCCAGACCGAAATGTATCACAGAGCAGTGATCAGCAAGAATGCAGCCGTGGCTTTCCGGCCTGTGCGCAACCAAGTAAACTTGGCACCTGTTTTCATCGGAGCGACTTTTTATGCGTCTTTACCAGGGTATTCGAAGCCTGATCCTGACCTTTTTCCGGAAAATACTGTTTTTGTGGGTCCGGACCGATGTCAGCGGAAACAGCGTTGATGCCCTGGGGCTGTCGTCTGAGCAACCAGTCTGTTACGTGTTGCAGTACAGTTCTCTTTCCAGCCGTCTGGTACTTGAACAGGAGGTGATACGAGCGCAACTGCCGGGGGCAACCACATCGCTTCCGGTAAAAAATGGCCCTTCACACTCATTTTTTTTCCTGTATCGGCGCACTGGCGGTCTGTTCCGCAAGCGCCAGACACCCGCTCCCACCTCCGAATTTCAGGCCTTGGTGCGCTACGGCCTAGAAAATCCGGAGCAGGATGTTCAGATTGTTCCGGTTTCTCTCTTCTGGGGCCGCTCCCCGGACAAAGAAAGATCTCTGGTGAAGCTGCTGCTATCAGACACCTGGTCTGTCGCTGGCCGGCTGCAGAAGTTCCTGATCATTCTGATGCACGGCCGCAACACCTACGTGCAATTCAATAAACCGCTCTCCCTGAAACAGGTCATCGAGGAATATCGTCACAGCGAGGAGCGCGCAAACCGTAAGCTTGCCCGCATTCTGCGCACCCATTTCCGCAAAATTCGCCAGGCTGTGCTTGGCCCCGACCTTTCTCACCGGAGAACGTTGGTTGAAGGCCTGCTCAGAACCCAGGCGGTAAAGGAAGCCATACGGCAAACGGCAGCAGACGAGGACATTGCTCCGGCAAAAGTACGTGCCCGGGCGCTCAAATACGCCGATGAGATCGCCGCCAATATGTCGGTCGTTACCATCCGTGTTTTTGAGGTGCTTCTGGCGTGGTTGTGGAACCGCATCTACAACGGAATTTTGGTCAACAACATCCGCGTGGTGAAGGAATCCGCGCAGAACAACGCCGTGGTTTATGTGCCCTGCCACCGCTCCCATATCGATTACCTTCTGCTGTCTTACGTACTCTACAAGAACGGCCTGATGCCCCCGCATATCGCTGCCGGGATTAACCTGAACATGCCGGTGGTCGGTCCGATTCTGCGCCGGGGCGGTGCTTTTTTCATGCGCCGAAGCTTCCGCGATAACCCGCTGTATTCGACGGTTTTCAATGAATACATGCATGTCATGCTTACCCGCGGCTATTCTATTGAGTATTTTGTCGAAGGCGGTCGCAGCCGCACCGGGCGCATGCTACAACCGCGCCCGGGCATGCTCTCCATGACAGTACGCAGCTTTTTGCGCGATCATCGCAAGCCCATCGTGTTCGTGCCCGTTTACATAGGGTATGAAAAGGTCATGGAGGGGCGCTCATACCTTGGAGAACTCAGAGGCAAGAAAAAGCAGAAAGAAAGCGTGTTTGGTTTGGCAAAGACCGCCCGCAAACTCAGCAATTCCTTTGGGCGGGTTGCCGTGAACTTTGGTGAAGCCATACATCTGTCTGACGTCCTGGACGAGGTTCATGAAAGCTGGCGGGATGAGGCCTATGATTCCGAATACCGCCCTGCCTGGCTGAACGATGCTGTTTCCCACCTGGCACTGAGAGTCGCCTCGGACATCAATGCCTCTGTTGCCGTTAATCCCATTGGCATGACCGCAACCGTGCTGCTTGGCGCTGAGCGACTGGCGATGGATGAGGGTCAGCTTATTCGTCTGGCAGATCAGTACGCGGAGCTGCTGAAAGCCTTTCCTTACGCCGAAACGGTAACCTTGCCAGAGGGAACCGGCAAAGACTGGGTCGCCTATTGTGAATCCATGGGGCTGATCTCGCGCCAGCCGCAAAAACTGGGCGACATCATCGGACTTCAAGGCAGCAATGCCATCCTGATGACCTACTATCGCAACAACATCCAGCACCTTTTCGCATTGCCGGCATTGGTGGCCAGCCTGTTCGAGAACAAAAGTTCCCTGGCCCGGGAGAGGATCGTTTTTCTCGCCAGCGTTGCCTACCCCTACATCCAGTCGGAACTGTTCCTGAAGTACCAACCCGCCGAAGCAGAAGCAGTGATCAATCAATGGATTGATGTTCTGGTAAATCAGGGACTGCTGGTCGCTCTTGACAATGACCGGATCGAGCGCCCGGAAGAAGGCACCGAGGCCATGCTGCGCTTGAGGGTACTGTCTCGCTTCATCATCCAGACGGTGGAGCGTTACCACATCGCTCTGGGAATACTGCGGAAATACGGTTCGGCCAAAATCACCGCAGAGGAGCTGGAAGAGCAAAGCACACTTCTGGCTGAGCGCATGTCCATTCTGTTCGGCCTGAATGCACCCGAGTTTTTCGACAAGAGCCTGTTCCGGAGTTTTATCGCAAACATGCAGAAGAACGGCGTTATCACAAAAGATGACAACGGGCTACTTTGCTACGGCGAAGGACTGGATGAGGTGGCCGACGATGCCAGGCTGGTACTGAGCGTTGAGAAGCGCCAGGCTATTCAGCAAGTGACCATGCTGGGCATCTGACAGATGCCTGGCTGCCCGGAGAAGATAGAAACGCTTTTAGCGCTGGGGCAGTGCGCGTATCGGGTAAATGTCGTAACGACTGCTCTTGCCCTCTATCCGGGTGCCTGGCTCCGGCCCGTCTATCGCCGGAGCCTTGCGTGGGCGTTTCACCACCACCCGATATTTTGCTGCGGCTAATGCGGCGTCCAACAAGGCTTCTGAATCGTCATCATCCCCCACAAGGGTTCGGAACACCTGCATTTCCTTCTTCACCAGCGCTGATTTGTCCCTGTGTGGAAACATGGGGTCGAGATAGATGACATCCGCAGCGTCGGGCGTTTTCGGTTCTTCTCCGGTACTAGTCAGCCAGTCAATACTACTACCGGCCCGGAGTGTCATCCGGGCGACGATTGGCGCGCAATCCATATTCAGTGCCGCCCGCGCCAGGCCATCTGCCAACAACGCATGAATTACTGGGTTACGCTCGAAAATGCTAACCCGGCACCCCAGGCTGGCAAGCACAAAAGCATCCTGGCCAAGGCCTCCCGTGGCATCCAGTACGTGCAGGCCCGCCTTTGTTTTCTGCAAGCCCACGGCACGCGCTACAAGCTGGCCTGAACCGCCACCATGCTCACGACGGTATCCCATCTTTCCGGTTACGAACTCTGCCCTCACCGGGCCTGGAGCACCTTTCCCAGCGACCTGAAGACACAAACCGTTTTCATCCAGAAACAGCAGTGCATTGGCATGTCGCACATCTTTCGGGAGCACAACACCCAGGTAAGGCAAGGAAAGATCAGAACTCAGGGACAGCGCTTGGTGATCATCACCAAGGGGGCTTCTGGCAATTGCCAGCGGGATGGTTTCAGCGTTGGGAGAGACATTCGAAACGTTGGAGCGCGACATCAGACCAGAACATCGATTCCGGCAAGCACGGTGCTACCGGATTCCTGACCTGAAGCAGCGACGCTGGCAAAGGTCGATAGCGCCCGGGCCGCAGGTAGTGGTACCTCATCCGCCCGGAAACGCTCCAGGCGCACATCCTCAACCGCGCGGCGAGCCTCTACACGACGCTCCGTGCTTTCACTGACACTTCGTTCTGAAGCTGGCTGAAGTGGGCTCTCTGCAAGATCACGGCGGGCTGATTCGGCCGTCTTCTCGGGAGAAGATGCCGGGGAGCGGGCAACATCACCGCGTTCCCGTACGGGGCTGTTGGCGCCCGAATGATAGGAAAGTGTACTGCCTGGATTAATACCACCAATCATCGTCAGAACACCACTGGCTTCGGAGAAATCATCGCAATTTACCGAAGTATGAAAGAAGTCCGGATTGATTAAAAGACTTACTCGCGGCCAGGCAGCTTCTTCCAGGTAACTTCATCGCGAATGTATACCGGTTGGGCCTGCTCTGCCGGCACAGCCATGTCCTGGCTATACTTCACCGCAGCCAGGCGTGCTACCCAGCCGGCCCGGGGGATAAGTGCTTCATCTACGGAATTGATTCGTGCTGATACGTCGGCAGGCATGCCGTCGCGAAAAGCCCAGCCTTGGCCTGCGCCAATCCAATTTGCAATACCAGCGTCCATCAGAGCCACTCTGGATGGCGGACAAACCCTCTCCTCACCCAGCAATTCCGGCATACCCGAACGATTGCGAAAACATCCCCAGTAGACCTCACTCATACGGGCATCAAAAGCAACAGCAATGCCCTCGCTCTCACCCACCTGCAAAGCTTCAATGGCCCCCAAAGCAACCGTTTCCAGAGAAGATACAGCAACAACTGGTAGCCCAAGGCCCCACGCCAATCCCTGAACCACACCTGTGGCAATACGAACACCGGTAAATGAGCCGGGGCCGCGAGCGAACGCCAAAGCGTCAAGACCTGCAGGTTTCAGTCCTTGTTCCGCCAACAACGCTCGAATCATCGGCATCAGCAAACGAGTATGCCCTCGAGGAGCAATCTCAAATTTTTCGGTAAGTTTACCATCTGCAAAAAGGGCTGCAGAGCAGCCCTCCGAGGAGGTGTCCAGTGCCAAAAGTTTCACAAGCGAGCGCGGCCTCGGCAGAGCGTCATTGGATTACTTCAGGCTGGCGCGAATCTGATCACGGATGCTGTCCAGGCTGCCAACTCCGTCTACCCGCACATATTCAGGTGCCAGTTCAGGCTGATTTTCAGCCAGATCCTTATAATAGCCGACCAAAGGCGCTGTCTGATCGTGATAAATCTTCAGGCGTTTGCGAACGGTTTCTTCCTTGTCGTCCGCGCGCTGCACCAGCGGCTCACCGGTTTCGTCGTCCTTGCCTTCCACCTTGGGCGGATCGTATTTGACGTGGTAGATACGGCCACTACCTTCATGCACCCGGCGGCCTGACAGACGGCTGACAATTTCTTCGTCATCCACGGCAATCTCGACAACGTAGTCGATAACAATACCCTGGTCTTTCAGGGCTTCAGCCTGGGGAATAGTGCGGGGGAAACCGTCAAGCAAATAGCCATTTTTGCAGTCCGGGTTCTTTATCCGCTCTTCAATCAGCGAAATGATGATGTCGTCAGACACCAGGCCACCGGTTGCCATAACTTCTTTGACCTGTTTACCAAGATCGGATTCAGCCTTGATCGCTGCCCGAAGCATGTCGCCGGTGGAAATCTGGGGAATGCCAAAGCGTTCAGTGATGAACTGGGCCTGAGTCCCCTTTCCCGCGCCTGGTGCGCCTAACATGATGATTCGCATAACGCTGTGCTCCCGTTTTCGTCATTATAGTTTGAAAAGTTGCGGCAAAAATCTGCGCCTTTGCGACAACCTCTCCCTTCAGAACCGATGCCCGAAGGATTCAACGATGGCGCATTATACGAAGTCAGGCACCTCAGAGAAAGTCGACCTCCGTATCATCTCAAGAAAACGCACGTGTTGCAGAAGATCCGGAAGGTCGCTGTCAGGTGGTCAGTGATGATGCAAGAGCGTCCAGTTCCGGCGCAACCTGTTCAATTTCGTCCATCAACTCGCTTACGACCGCAGGCGCCAATTCCAACCCATTCAGCAAGGCCGGAATGTCATCGGGGTTAAACTCATCACCGATACCTCGTTCCTTCAACAACGCATTGGCCAGCTGAACCATCATCACATAATTCTCATGCTCACCCTGATAACCTGGCTGCTGATGAACACCGGCTGCTTTGACCACCGGGTCAGGCAATTCCCATAACCTATGCAAAATACCGCCAATGGCTCCGTGCCCAACCGCAATAATTTCCTGCTCGCCGCCCTGACCAAACACCTGCTGCTCAAGCGATTGCATGCTGGTTTCCGGGTTCGCTTCGCGCAACCGGTTGAGCTCCTTGAATTCGGTGGGAAACAGGTGGCCAACGAGCAGCAAACCAAAGTTGTGCAGCAGGCCACATAGATATGCCAAGCCCTTGTCCGCACCACAGCGAGGCGCAATTCGTTGGCACAAAAAGGCGCAGTATAGTGAGTGACGCCAGAAATTATCCATTCCCAGGATGCCTGCCCTGGGCACATCAAACGCGCGCACAGAGGCAATACCCAGTGCGATATGGGCGACACGATCAAAGCCCAGTACGCGGGTTACTGCCTCCTGAACGGAATTGATCTGGCCGGGGTAGTTGAACAGTGCCGATCGTGCATAGCGCATCACCTGTGCTGTCAGGCTGGGGTCAAACTCGATAAGCTCTGCCAACTCACGGGCCGTGGCTTCGCTGTTGGAAGTCAGGCGCAGTATGCGTAACGCCAATGCCGGCATGGGTGGCAGGCGATACAGTTTTTTCAGCTTGCTGGCCACTTCTGCTAACGTCAGCGCTTCCCGGGCACCATCATCACCCGGGCCGCGGATCGCCAGATGCCCTTCCCGCGAGCCGGCCATGGCCATGCTCAGAGCATGGCTATTCATTTCAACCAGAGAGTGGTCCGTGCCACTGGAAAACAGAACCTGCTCGGCCCGGGCAATATCATCGTCCAACAGAACGGACAGATCATAAGCATTGCCAATCGGTGGTATAAATCCCGGATCGCAGTCGCTGAACAGCCGCATGGTCTGGTGCGCCGTGAGTGGCTGCAAATGACGGCCGGTCATTTTCCGGAGGGCTTCTGCATCAAGCGCACTGTCGTATCTGTGAACCACCATCACAATACCGCTGATATCAATCAGCAGCGTTGCTCTGATAACCGTCTCACGGGATTGTCCCAAAGCAGCGACCGCCGCATCCAGGCTTGGAACCCGACCAATAGCTCGTTCTTTGTAGGCTATGCCTTGTTGATCTAGGAACCGCTCCAGTCGCACTGCGAGAGCCACAAGAATACTCCTGTTGTCCATGGCAGGGGCTACACCCCTTATCCGTTACCGGTGCTATTAACCGGTGTTTCGCATACCGGCGGAAATGCCCGCCATTGTAACCTTAAGCGCGCGTTCTACCAGCTCTGGAACCTTACCGTTGCCTTCGCTCTCACGATCGCGCTTCAGCAGCTCCGCCTGCAAATAGTGCAGGGGGTCGGTATAGGGGTTGCGCACACGCATGGAGTGGGCAAACACCGGCTCTCCTTCCAGCAGCTCTTGTTGTTCCTTGAGCTCCAAAAGGCGCTGAACACAGCCCTCAAGACGCTGGCCCAGGCTGGCACCGAGCGCTCTCAACTTATCGTCGTCCAACAAGGTCTTTTCGTAGTAACCGGCGATTCGAAGATCCGCTTTGGCCAATACCATTTCAAGCATGTCTACATAGGTCCGGAAAAATGGCCAGCCCTGCATCATCTCACGCAGCACGGGCAGCCGCCCTTCTCTGGCCGCATCTTCGAGCGCCACATCACTGCCCAGCCAACTGGGCAGCATCAGCCGCATTTGGGTCCAGGCAAAAATCCAGGGAATGGCCCGAAGGCTTTCCACACCACCTGAGGCCTTGCGGCGCGCGGGCCGGCTACCCAACGCCAGTTTCCCCAGCGCCTGCTCAGGAGTCACTTGACGAAAGTAAGGCACAAAATCCGGGTTTTCCCGAACCACTTCCCGGTAGGCCTTGAGTGAGCGTTCGGTCAGCCAGTCCATGGTTTCACGCCAGTTGTCTTGCGGCTCTGGTGGTGGCAGCAGCGTCGCCTCGATCACCGCTGTGGTGTAAAGCGTCAGGCTTTGCACTGCCAGTTGCGGCAGGCCAAATTTGAAGCGGATCATTTCACCCTGTTCGGTAATACGGAAACTGCCATTTACCGAGCCTGGGGGCTGTGACAGGATCGCGCGATTCGCCGGTCCGCCACCACGTCCAACCGTTCCGCCGCGGCCGTGAAAGAGCGTCAGGTGCACGCCGTACTGACTCGCTACCTGAGTAAGCTTCTCCTGGGCCTGATACTGAGCCCATGCGGCCATCAGCTGGCCGGCATCCTTGGACGAATCCGAGTAGCCGATCATGACCTCTTGTCGGCCCTCGCAGTACTTCTGATACCACTCAACCTGGTAAAGCGCCGCCATGCTGTCGGGCGCGCCACGAAGGTCGTCCAGGGTTTCAAACAAAGGAACCACGCGCATGGGAAATTTCATACCCGACTCGCGGAGCAGAAGGATAACACTGAGCACATCCGAGGGCTTGCTGGCCATGGAAATAACATAGGAGCCCAGCGCTTCCGGTGTTTGCTTCGCAACCACCTCACAAGTGTCCAGCACCTCACGCACCGACTCAGAAGCCTCCCAGTTCCGGGGAACCAGCGGTCGACGTCCATGGAGCTCCCGCACAAGAAATGCCTGGCGCTCGTTTTCCGTCCAGGACAGATAGTCGCCCATACCAAGATACTCCACCATCTCGGCTACTGCCTCGGCGTGGCGGGTCGCCTCCTGCCGGATGTCCAGACGAATCAAAGGAAGCCCGAACGTGTGGGCTCGGCGAATGGTATCCAACAACGAACCTTTGGCGATGTGTTCGAGCCCGCACTCAACCAATGAGCGATAACAGAGCTCCAGCGGAGCCGTCAGATCGTGGTTTTCAAAAAGGATGCCTGCAGAATCTCCAGGCTCGCCACTAACCCTGGCCTCAGCCCAATCCCGGGTTTTGAGCAGACGCTCCCGGAGTTCGGCCAGCACAAACCGATAAGGCTCCCGGGAGTCGCCTGCCAGGCCCCGCAGTTCGTCACTCGCTTGCCACATGGAAAGCTCGGCCCGCAATGACTGAATATCACGGAGAAAAAGATCCGCCGCCATCCAGCGCCCGAGCAGAAAAACCTTTTGAGTCACCTGATGGGTGACGTTCGGGTTGCCGTCCCTGTCTCCACCCATCCAGGACGCAATGCGAACTGGAGTCGCCTGCAATGGCAAGCCCTTTCCAGTCGCCTTTTGCAGGGATGCGTCAAGGTTCCCGAGAAACCGCGGCAGAGCATGCCAAAGACTGTTTTCGATAACCGCAAACCCCCACTTGGCTTCATCAACTGCGGTGGGCCGCTCATGCCGGATCTCATCCGTGTGCCAGGCCTCTGCCACCAACCGGGACAAACGCTCGGTAATCGCCTCTCGCTCAGCCGGCATAAGGTCATCGTGATCCAGGCTGGCCAGGCACTCCGACATTTCATCATATTTCATGATCAGCGTACGGCGCGCCACTTCAGTAGGGTGCGCTGTTAGCACGAACTCTACCCGCAGGTCCGCCACGCACTTGTGCAGCGCTTCAGGGCTGACACCGCTGCTTTCCAGGCGCTCAAATACGCCGTCGATCGGTTCAACCATCAGGTCAGAAGGGTGACCCCGCCTTCGGCGAATGCCATGATACTGTTCAGCAAGGTTCGCAAGATTGAGGAACTGGTTAAACGCTCTGGTAACCGGTAGCAGTTCATCGTCACTCAGCTTGCCGAGAAGATTGACCAGGCGTTGACCGGAGCCACTTTCCTGCCGCCGATCAGATTTGGCCGCAGCACGGATTTCCTCAATAAGCTCGAAACAGTCCTGACCAGGATGGCGCTGGATACTCTGCCCCAGCAGCTCGCCCAGCATACGGACATTTTCACGAAGATCAGGGTGCAACTCAGTCACATTGGCGTCCTTTTAAATTGACGGAGGCAAAGTAAACTAACGATACTAAGGAACAGCCGGAAAAGTCTATTGGCGATTGCTGCCGTAGTTGCGGTAACACATACGAGGAGCTTCCATGAAAGTCACGGACCTGCCCAAACAGTGGGAACAAAAAAAACAGCCTGCAGAGCGAACCCACGACTACAATCTCAGACTTCCGCTGGAAGACGCAGCGCGCATCTCTGCGCTGGCAGAGCTTTATCCTGACCGCAGCGAAAGCGACATTCTCAATGATGTGATTGGTGCAGCCCTGGACGATCTGGCCAGCCAGGGCCCACTGAAAGAAAAGTTGGAAGGTAAAAGCAGTTAAGCCAGCCTGACTCAGGGCTGCTCAGTCACGCCACGGATTCAAGCTGGCGTGCTTTCAGGCGCTTGAAGTGCTTCTGGCTCAGGCGCACGAATTCGGGGGTGACACCTTCATCTTCGTATATTTCAAAGCCGTCCTCATCGTAAGCCACTACCTTGGCTCCCTGGACGTAGGGGAAGTCGGTTTCTATTTCATCCAGCGCGGCCGATATCAAGTCCCGCATCAGATCCTGAGGGGCTTTCAGGGGATAGAGGGCCGCCAGCTTTTCAAGCTGCCGGTGGTGCTGATCAGACAACGCCATAAAACAGGCATCTCTGGCAAGCCGACCTCGTGCATGCTTGTCCCAGTAACTGACCAGATCATTGATTTTCATCGAACCTGACTCCTGCATCCAGTTGAGAACACACAGCGCACAAACAAAGGTGCGTTTGCTTGTGAGAAGTGTAGACGAAGCTCATGACTGGAAACCTGGCAATTTGGTAACGGATTGTACCTATGCCTACCGGTTGTCAGTTTTTCTTTTCCACACCCTTAACGGATTGCCAGATCTCATCGAGTGCTTCGAGGGTTTCTTCGTCAAATGAGCGGCCCTGGAGCTCCAGAACCTGCTCAATGGCCCGAAACCGCGCCTCAAATTTGTGGTTGGTACGGCCGACCGCCTGTTCCGGGTTAACCTTCATAAAGCGCGCCAGATTCACACACACGAACAGCAGGTCACCCAGTTCATCCTCAACGGCATCAAGATCACCCTGTCCGGATTCGGCGGCCTGCCAGGCTTCCTTCAGTTCATCGATTTCTTCGTGCAGCTTGTCGAACACCGGCTCTATGTTGGGCCAGTCAAACCCGTGCCGTGCCGCCCGCTTTTGCAATTTTTCGGCCCGCACCATCGCCGGCAAGGTCCGGGCGATGCCGTCAAGCCGGCCTGGCGTCGCTGCCAGTGAATCTTGCATCTGTTTCTGAGCCCGCTCTTCAGCTTTGATGCGCTCCCAACTCTCTTTGATCCAGGCTTCGTCTGGCCGGTTGTCGGGATCAATACGGCTTTCCAGCGTGCCTTCCGGAAACACATGAGGGTGACGGCGTACGAGCTTGCGCACCAGATTATCGACCACAGAATCGAAGCTGAAATGGCCCTCCTCCGCGCCTATCTGTGCGTAAAAAATCACTTGGAACAGCAGATCGCCCAATTCGTCTTTTAGATCCGCATGGCTCTCCCTCTCAATGGCATCCGCCACTTCGTGGGCCTCTTCAAGTGTATGCGGCACAATGCTTTTGAATGTTTGCCTGGCGTCCCAGGGACAACCGGTCTCCGGGTCTCTCAGACGGGCCATCAACACTTTCAGGTCATCAATGGAATAGCTCATGAACGCTTGCGCCTGACGTCGATAATATTGGGGAGGTTGCGGATCTGAGCCAGCAATCGCGCCAACTGCTCCAGGCTGGAGATCTCCACACTGAGAATCATGGTGGCAGTGTTCTCATCACGATTTGTCACCGTGTGGAGGGCCAGAACATCGCTCTTTGATGTCGATAAAACCTGGGTGATATCCCGCAACAGACCGGATCTGTCGTATGCTTCGATTTCGATATCCACCGGGTAGACTGAAGCCTGTTGCCCACCCCAACTCACTTCAATAATGCGGTTGGGCTCCAGCTCCCGTAAATTCAGAAATGTCAGGCAATCCTGGCGGTGAACCGTGACGCCTCGTCCAACCGTGATGTATCCGCCGATGGCATCTCCAGGCAAAGGCTTGCAGCATTTAGCAACCTGAGTCTTCAACTTGCCCACGCCCAGGATGTGGATATCGGATTCTGTATCGTAGGGTTTGCGTCGCTGAGCTGTCAGCTTCAGGTCAAGCTGTTCGGATTTCGGCTCCAGCATCTGCTGCGCAACGTTGGCGACGGCCGCTGGGCGAAGATCACCGGCGCCAATAGCAGCGAACATATCTTCGGCATTGTGATAGTTCACTTTTACCGCCAGCGCACCCAGGTCTATATCGTGCAAAGAAAGACGTCTGAATTCGTCTTCAATAATGGCACGGCCGTCGGTCACGTTTTGTTCGCGATTCTGCAATTTGAACCAATGCGTTACCTTGGCTCGGGCCCTTGAGGTCTGAATATAGCCAAGGTTCGGGTTCAACCAGTCCCTGCTAGGCGCGACATGGTTTTTAGAGGTGAGAACGGATACCTGCTCGCCCGTCCTCAAAGGATACGTCAGCGGTACAATACGACCGTTCACCTTGGCACCGCGGCAGGCGTGGCCAACCTCTGTGTGAACACGGTACGCGAAGTCAACCGGTGTTGCGCCCTGGGGCAGATCAACAACATGCCCTTCAGGCGTGAAAACGTAGACCCGATCCGAGACCACATCAGACTTCAGGTGATCCGCCAACCCGGACAGATCACCCAATTCTTCCTGCCACTCCAGTACTTGGCGAAGCCAGTTTATTTTGGCATCGTAGCCGGAAGATTTGTTGCCTCTGTCCGTACCCTTGTAAAGCCAGTGGGCGCAAACACCCAACTCAGCATCTTCGTGCATCGCATGAGTACGAATCTGAACTTCCATGACCTTGCCATCCGGCCCAATCACCGCAGTATGCAGCGACTGATAGCCGTTTTCTTTGGGGTTGGCAACGTAATCATCGAACTCATTCGGTATGTGGCGCCAGAGCGTGTGCACAATTCCGAGAGCCGCATAACAATCCCGAACCTCCGGGACCAGAATCCGCACAGCCCTGACGTCGTATACCTGGGAAAAATCGATGCCTTTGAGGCGCATTTTTCGCCAGATACTGTAGATATGTTTGGCGCGGCCGGAGAGCGCGGCTTCAATGCCTGAGGCTTTCAGCTCTGCCTGCAGGGTGCCAATGACGTTTCGGATATAGCCTTCTCTATCGAGGCGTTTTTCATCCAGAAGTTTCGCTATTTTCTTGTACGCCGTCTCATGCAGGTAACGAAACGAGAGGTCTTCGAGCTCCCATTTGATGTGACCTATACCCAGGCGATGAGCCAAAGGCGCATAGATGTCGAATACTTCCCGGGCGACCCGCATACGCTTTTCTTCCGGCGCGTTCTTCACACCGCGGATAGCGCAGGTGCGCTCAGCAAGCTTGATCAGCGCGACCCGGACATCATCAACCATGGTAACCAGCATTTTCCGGACATTGTCCAACTGGCCTTCACTCTGCCCAAGGACATTGCCTTTGAGCGGATGGTGTATGGAGGAAATGGCCGCCATCTGCTGTACGCCATTGATCAGCCCGGCTATTTCGTCACCAAATTCCTTGTGGATAACCTCAAGGGCAACCCGCTCTTCTCGCACAGCCCGGTACAGAATGGCGGAAACAAGGCTGGCCTGATCAAGGCGCAGCTCCGCCAGCACCTGAGCCATTTCAATGCCAATGCGAAAACTGCTGGAACCAGAGGCCCACAGCCGATCTTCCCGAAATGCCTGCAAATCGATTTCAGCGGCTTTTTCACAAGCCCGGCGAAACTGCTCCACATCCTCCAGTTGAGTCTGCGAGGCGATCTGTTGCACCCATCCCTCAATATCGACCTGGCCATCGCCAGTCATTGCATAGTCTTCGCGGACTTTTACCATATCTGCCTTGTTATTCCCGATGGTTCACACAGCAGTCCTTTGCTGCGTACAAAAAGATTCAACGCGAGTCTTGCTCAAACAGAGCTATAGACTCGACATGGGTGGTGTGAGGAAACATGTCCATCACACCGGCGCGCACCAAGCGGTACCCGTTCCGCGCCATCACGCCTGCATCCCGGGCGAGTGTGGCCGGATTGCAGGACACATACACGATACGTCTGGCATTAAATGCGGTCAGGTACTTGCAGATTTCCTCTGCACCAGAGCGCGGCGGATCAATCAGAATTTTATCAAAACCCTCTTTTGCCCAGCTCTGGCCCGTAAAATCACCGTGTAGATCAGCGCCATGGAATGCGACATTCGTGAGCCCATTGAGTTCTGCATTCTCGCGACCTCGGGCTACCATGGCATCGTCACCTTCCACACCAATGACTTGAGCGCCCTTTCGTGCCAGAGGTAGCGTAAAGTTGCCAAGACCGCAGAACAGATCCAGCACTCGCTCTCCCGACTGCACATCCAGCCAATCCACCGCCCTGTTTACCATAGCCTTGTTGATGCCCGCATTGACTTGGGTAAAGTCCATGGGATGAAACTTCATGGTCAGATCGAACGCATCAAGCCGGTAACTGAGGCGCTCATCAACCCGGCCCGCTGATTCCGGCCAAATTCGGTGAACTGTATCGGGGCCTTTGGGCTGAAGGTAAACATGCAAGTCGTGGGCCTGGCCAAAAGCAATCAGCTTTTCCCGGTCGCCACCGCTCAGGTCATCCATATTGCGGAACACCATGGCCGCAGTATCGTCACCACAGGCAACCTCCACTTGGGGGATGCGGGCATAGGCGTCCATGCTGTGCAGCAACTCGCGCAGCGGAACAATACGCTCGCCAATGCGTGGATCCAGCACCACACAGCGATCAATATCCGTAAGGAAACTATTGCGTTTCTCCCGAAAACCCACAAGAACCGATTCACGGGCTTTGACATAGCGCACGCCCATGCGCGCCTTGCGGCGGTATCCCAGGTTGCTATCCGGACGCAGCGGTTCAATCCACTCTTCAGGCTCTATGCCGCCAAAATGCGCAAATTGCTCGCGCAGCGTGTCTTCCTTGAACCGGATCTGCGCGTCGCTGCTCATGTGCTGCAGACTGCAGCCACCGCACAGGTCTGCGAACTCGCAGGGGGGCAGCTGTCGATCGGGCGCTGCCTCCAGCACCTCAAGCGTACGCAGCTCATCAAACTTGCTTCGGGTCGACACCACCTTGGCCATCACTTTTTCGCCCGGCAAAGCGCCATCCACGAACAGGATTTTGCCGTCCTGACGAGCGATACCGCGACCATCATGGCTTAGCTTTTCCACGTCACAGCGCACGGGTTCCGTAGGAAGTACCTTCCTGCGTCGTCTGCTCATAATCTGTTCTCTTGGTGTCGTCAGGTTCAGGCGCCGGGGAAGACGCCTGTCGATAAATAGCGGTCGCCACGGTCGCAGATAATGGCCACGATAATGGCGTTTTCAACCTGCTTTGAAAGCTGAAGCGCCGCTGCGATGGAGCCACCAGAAGACACTCCGCAGAAAATACCTTCCCTCTCTGCGAGAGCGCGCATGGTCTCTTCGGCTTCCTGCTGGCCGATGTCCAGCACACGATCCACACGCGTCGCGTCGTATATGCTGGGAAGATAGGCTTCCGGCCAACGGCGGATACCAGGTATGGACGCACCTTCTTTTGGCTGAAGGCCAATGATGCTGATATCAGGATTGCGCTCTTTGAGGTAGCGGGAAACACCCATAATAGTGCCTGTGGTACCCATGGAGCTGACGAAGTGAGTGACACGCCCTTCGGTCTGCTCCCAGATTTCCGGGCCGGTAGTCCGGTAATGGGATAGCGGATTATCCTGGTTGCTGAACTGGTCAAGCACCTTGCCCTTACCCTCCGCTTCCATTCTGAGCGCCATATCCCGGGCCACTTCCATGCCCTCCTCCTGGCTTACGGTGATAATCTCGGCGCCGTAAGCGCGCATGGATGCCCGGCGCTCCTCGCTCATATTCGCCGGCATGATAAGCATCATGCGATAACCCTTGATTGCCGCAGCCATCGCCAAAGCGATACCTGTATTGCCACTGGTTGCCTCAATCAGCGTGTCGCCTGGCTTGATTTCACCACGGCGCTCAGCTTCCTGAATCATCCCGATGGCCGGCCGATCTTTTACGGAGCCGGCCGGGTTATTCCCCTCCAGCTTTGCCAGAATCACATTGCTGGTATCGCCAGGAAGGCGCTGCAACCGAACCAGAGGCGTATGCCCGACATAATCTTCAATTGTGGGAAAATGCATATGAGAACCCTGTGGTACACTTTTGCGCTGGCATGATACGCGTTATGGCCCCGGTCGCCCAATACAGCTTCTCGCTAATTCCATGACTGCCGGCTATATCACGTGTGTATTTTCCGTTCAGATTGGCACTGAAAACAAGGTTAAATGTGCCCGGACGATCTACTATTACAAGGACGTAACCCGCTTCAACAAGCGGCGTTAAGCTATTCTTCGGGAATCTGGTATGCGGCGTTGGGGCATTCGCAAAAAAGTGCTGGTGGTAACTCTGGTTCCCACCCTCCTCACCACACTGATGCTGGGGCTGTTTTTTACCTATAGCTGGGTGACCAACATTGAAAGCCTGCTAAAGGATCGCGGCGAATCGCTTTCTCGCCAGCTTGCTGCCGGCTCTGAATACGGCCTTTTCACCGCCAATCGCAGTTTGTTAAGCAACCTGTCCAACGCGCTTCTGGAAGAGCAGGATGTGCGATCAATCACGTTCTTCGACAGCGACCGCCGCCGCTTGCTGCACACCGGCCCGGGCAGTTCTGACAACCTTGACAGCAAAGAGCTGGCAAGCGAACAGGCAAGCCGCATCGCCCGCAAAACCAGCACCCGTTTTGTCACTCCGGTTTTCCTGCAGGACCTGATGATTCAGAGCATGCTTGATACGGACTCCCTGCAGTCAGCCGCACAACAACGCGCACCATTGGGCTGGGTAGCCGTAGAGATGTCCCATATCCGCACTGAAAAAGAGACTTACAAGGCCTTGTTGCTCTCGCTTCTACTGGTACTTGGCGGCGTTGTTTTCAGTCTGCTGATCGCACTGCGCCTGAGCCGCGCCTTTACCGGCCCGGTGTTCGAACTGAACGAGGCAGTGGCTAAGCTCAAACAAGGTAAACTCGATACTCGGGTTTATACCTGTGCTGGTCCGGAATTTGAGCAGCTGGAATCCGGCCTCAACGCAATGGCGGAGGAACTGAGCAACGCCCAGGCAGAAATGCAGCAGAACATTGATCAGGCAACGGAAGACCTGCGCGAGACTCTGGAGACCATTGAAATCCAGAATATTGAACTGGACCTCGCGCGCAAGGAGGCCCTGGAGGCCAGCCGGATAAAGTCTGAATTTCTGGCGAACATGTCCCATGAGATCCGAACGCCGCTCAACGGTATTATCGGCTTTACCGAGTTACTGCTCAAAAGTCCGCTGCCCCGCCAGCAAAGAGATCACCTGAGCACCATACGCAAGTCTTCCGAAATTCTGTTGACGATCATCAACGACATTCTGGATTTCTCGAAGATTGAGGCCGGCAAGCTGATCCTGGATCGCGTTCCTTTCCAACTCAGGGACATAGTGGAAGAAGTCATGGTTATGCTGGCACCCGCAGCCCACAGCAAAAACCTGGACCTTGTGCCTCTGGTCTACAACGATGTACCGGACAACATCATGGGCGATCCCCTGCGGGTCAAGCAGGTGATCACCAATCTGGTCAACAATGCCATCAAATTTACCCAGACCGGTGAGGTGGTACTGCGTGCCAGTCTTGAGGATGAGGACAAGGAAAACAATCGGGCTACCCTTCGCCTGAGCATCACAGATTCCGGCGTGGGACTGTCTCGGGTTCAGCAACAATCACTGTTCAACGCATTCAGTCAGGCCGACGCGTCAACGGCCAGGCAGTACGGCGGAACCGGGCTGGGCCTGGCTATTTCCAAGCGCCTGGTGGAAGAGATGGGCGGCAAGATTGGTCTGCAAAGTGAACTGGGGAAAGGCTCCACCTTCTGGTTTACCCTGACACCGGAGCTTTCTTCCAGCGGTGAGGTGATTGCGCCCCGAGATGCTCTACGAGGTGAGCGGATTATCTACCTGGAACACCAGAAGACCTGCGGCCTTGCGGTTGAGCATCTCCTGCGGGAATGGGGCATGACGGTTGACCGCGTTGCATCGCCAGGCGCCATGCAGGAACAGATCGAGGACGCTCAAAAAAACCAGTCAGGGTACGCTGCCGCGATTGTCGGAATTACCCGACACCTGCTCAATTCGAACCAGTACTGTGAACTGGTTCGGGCTCTGGAGATCGAACGCGATTGCCGCACACTGTTGCTCACCCCCACCCTGGAAGTGCACGATACACTTTTATCCGGACTGGCAAGTGGTCACCTTTCCAAACCGGTGTGCCGTGACGCTCTTTATAACGAACTGCTTCTTCTGGTGCACGGCATTAACACCGCTGGGCACGGTATTTCGCACCAGGAAAATGCGCCCCACCTGCTACCGCCTCCCGTCAACATGCCCAGAATACTGGCCGTGGATGATAACGAAGCCAACCTGAAACTCGTCATGACGCTGCTGCAGGACTATCAGTTGGCGGCAGAGGGCGCATCAAGCGGATTTGAGGCACTGAGCAAAACCCGGAAAAAATCGTTTGATCTGGTTTTCATGGACCTTCAGATGCCGGGCATGGACGGCGTGGAAACCACCTCCCGCCTTCGTGAACTGGACACCAGCAATCACCGAACGACGATCATTGCACTTACGGCGCATGCACTGGCCGACGAACAGGAACGATTGCTCAGACAGGGCTTTGACGGTTACCTTCCCAAGCCCATCAGCAGCGGACAGCTTGCCGAAACCATACTGGAGTGCACGGGGTACCACTGCGAAGGTGCCAGCCAGGCTGGCCTGTTTTCTGTGCCGGAAGTCCGGGATACGAGACGTGCTTTGAGACCCTCAACACGCAAAATGCAGCGGGACTGCGTGAGTGTGGATGAAAGCATTCAGCTGGCCGCAGGCAAGGCGGATCTTGCAGAAGAACTATTCAGTATGCTCCTGGAGCAGCTGCCTGCCGACCTGACCCGGATTGAACAGCTCTGGGGCCAGGATGACCTGGAAAACCTGTTGGAATGCGTGCACAAACTTCACGGCGCAACACGCTACTGCGGGGTTCCGGAGCTGCGCTCGGCGGCAAATCGCCTGGAAACTGCGCTCAAGGGTTCAACCCCAAACGTAGAGCTGCAGAAGAATCAGCTGATCGCCGCCGTGGAGCGACTGCAAAGCTGGAGCGAGCAGACTGACTGGCAAGAGCTGTTCAGAAAACATCATCAGCGGGAGACCAGCTGATGATGTTATGCAACACTCCGTCATCAGGGCTGGTCAGGCCCTTCCGCGCACCCGTTCAAGAATCTCCTTCATATCCCGGACAGCCTCTTTAAGGCCACAAAATACCGCTCTGGCAATGATCGCATGCCCGATATTAAGTTCGTTTATTCCAGGGATCGCGGCGACCCGCTCGGTGTTGTGATAATGCAAGCCATGGCCCGCATTCACAATCAGGCCCTTTTTGCGAGCGTAAGACACTGCATCAGCCAGCGCCTTGAAGGCCGAGTCTTGAGCTTCTGCACCAACCGCCTCAGCGTATTCCCCGGTGTGAAGCTCTATAACCGGAGCTCCACAGCGCACCGCAGCATCAATCTGCGCAGGATCCGGATCGATAAACAGGGAAACCTCTGCACCCTGCTTGGCCAATCGTTCGCAGGCCCTGGCGACACGGTCTTCCTGGCCCTCCACATCAAGCCCGCCCTCGGTCGTTAACTCTTCCCGCTTTTCCGGAACCAGGCAGACGCATTCAGGATTAACCTTTTCGGCAAAATCCAGCATTGCATCGGTGACAGCCATCTCAAGGTTCATTTTTGTCTGAAGCACTTCCTTCAGCAACAATACATCGCGATCCTGAATATGCCGCCGATCTTCTCTGGGGTGGATTGTTATGCCGTCTGCGCCAGCTTCCTCCGCCATCAATGCCGCCTGGACAGGATCGGGATATCGCGTCCCCCGGGCCTCACGTAAGGTAGCAATATGATCGATATTGACACCAAGCAATACTCTAGGATTCATGTCGTTCTCCCCTTGGATGACTGAAAAGGCTGCGACTGTTCAGCGGGCGCCCCTGCAACAGATAATCTGTCAGTACGCGCATGACCCGCTTTGAGACCCGACGGCTTGCGGCGGCCTCGTAATCCCCGGCGGCAAGCGCCAAAAGGGCGTCTCCGGGCAGGTTCTGCAAGCGCACACCGGCAGAAGCACCTTCGACAATACCCTGTTCCGGATCGTAGCAATAGGTGTGCGTAGCACGGATGGATTGGCCTGTATCCGTCGCCAGATCCCAGGCAAAATCGTAACCCAGAGCCGCGGCAAACGCCTGCTCGAATCGCCTTAACACAGGCTCGACATCAGACGTTTCAGCAAGCAGGCCAAGCGCCTCAATATAAGCCGCAAAAAGTGTTGGATGGGGGTCGGCCTGGGGCAATATCCGCTGCATCAGCTCATTCAGATACAAGCCGCTGTACAGAGATATGGTGCGACGCAACGCCGGGCCATCGCGCACATCTACCTGAGTCAGGGTTTTGAGATCACCGCGCCCTACCCAGCCCAGCAACAGGGGCTGAAAGGGCTGGAGCTGAGCCTTGAGCGGGCTCTTGCTGCTACTGGCACCCCGGGCAACCACGCTCATGCGACCGTGATTGAGGGTAAACAGATCGACCATGAGGCTGGTTTCCCGCCAGGGCCGTCGATGTATCACATAAGCGGGTTCTTGCTGTTGCGCGTCTCTGCTCATAGTGTCTCAACGAGAGTCCCTCAAGGAGAGCGCCTCAGCGCGCATGGCAGCCTCAGAGATCGTTCATGCCCAGGCTTTTCAGAGCGCGGTCACTGTCGGCCCAACCGCGCTTCACTTTCACCCACAATCGCAGCATGACTTTACTGTCGAACATGCGCTCCATATCGGCCCTGGCGTCCTGGCCGATGCTGCGCAACCTGTCGCCTTTATCGCCGATCATGATTTTTTTCTGACCCTCGCGTTCCACGAGAATCAACGCCGATATATGCAGTGTCTTGCCATCGCGTTTGAACTCTTCTATTTCGACCGCAACTGAGTACGGCAACTCGGCCCCGAGCTGGCGAGTGATTTTCTCGCGCACCATCTCCGAAGCCATAAAACGTTCGCTGCGATCGGTTATCTGATCGTCGGGATAAAAATGGACGCTCTCGGGCAGAAAACGGCTCACCGCCTCTTCAAGAGGCTCAAGGTTAGTTTCCTTCAACGCTGACATAGGGATGATTTCAGAAAAGTCGCGTTTCCGGGAAAGCATATCCAGGTGCGGCAACAGGTTTTCCCGTTTCTCAATCCGGTCCACCTTGTTTACCGCCAGAATAACCGGGCACTCAAGCTTACCCAGTTTTTCCAGCACCATTTCGTCGGCAGTGGTCCAAGCCAACTGATCCACCACGAATACCACCACATCCACACCGGAAAGTGCCGAAGTCGCCGCTTTATTCATGTAACGGTTCAGAGCTCGGGGCTCTTCCACATGCATGCCGGGCGTGTCCACATAAATCGCTTGCACCGGACCTATGGTTTTAATGCCCAGCACCTTGTGGCGCGTGGTTTGTGGCTTACGAGAGGTAATACTCAACTTCTGCCCCAGAATATGGTTCAGCAGAGTCGACTTGCCAACGTTGGGGCGACCAACAATCGCTACGAAACCACAACGGCTGTCGGGGTTTTCAGGACGGGTAATATCGTTCATCAGGGTGTCTCCACGCCGAGTTGTTTCAGCGCGCTACGTGCCGCTTCCTGCTCCGCCACGCGGCGGCTGCTGCCAATCCCGCTGGTTTCACGATCCAGCGAAGACAACACACAGGACACATGAAATGTCTGGTTATGAGCTTCTCCATCTACAGAGATAACATCGTATCTGGGCAGCGGAAACTGTCGGGACTGCAGATATTCCTGCAAACGGGTCTTGGGATCTTTCTGGGTGTCTTGAAGGTCCAGCTGCTCAAGGCGGAGCTCAAACCAACGCAATATCTGTTCCCGGCAGGTCTCGAAATCGCTGTCGAGGTAGATGGCACCAATGATTGATTCTACCGCATCGGCGAGGATGGATTCACGGCGAAAGCCGCCGCTTTTCAACTCGCCTGACCCCAGACGCATGTAGCTCCCGAGCTGGAATTCGCGGCCGATCTCAGCCAAAGTGACACCTTTGACCATTCTGGCCCGCAAGCGGCTTAGATGACCTTCCCGGGCCTTTTCAAAGTTCAGGAACAGATACTCAGCGATGACCATATTTACGATGGAGTCTCCAAGGAACTCCAACCGTTCATTATTCTGGTTGCCATAACTTCGATGAGTAAGCGCCAGCGTAAGGCGCTCGGGCGACTTGAACTGATAGCCAATGCGCCGCTGTAGCTGATCCAGATCCGGCTGCGAACTCACTTGCCCTTCAACTCATATTTGTGCTGGAAGTGAACAACCGTATCCACATTGCGGAAAATGTTATTGCGAACTTCGTAATCCACATTGATTATCACCAGCTCGCCGTCTTTCTCAACCGTAATATCCTTGGCATCAAAGCCGCGGATATTATTAACGCTCAAGCGCTTGTTGATCAGGGTACGGAGCTGTGCCGGCCCCATACGAGACAAACCCTCAGTGCCATCCAGACCCTCCAGAGCTTGTTGAATGGTATGGTCATCCATGTACACCGGCCCGATCTTGATAACCAGAGACAGCAGGCTGCCGAAAAATAACACCATAATCAGAATTACAAGCGCCGAAGCACCACTCTGGCGGCCCATGGCGGATAGATTATTTTTCTTCATTACAACTGAACTCCAGAATAGTCAGAATTACTCAATACCGCCTACACGCTTGAAGGATGGCAGGCTGGTGAAAGATTGCCAGTGCATCCAGATTGCAAAGGCTTTGCCCACGATCAGCTCCTCCGGAACCGTACCCCAGTAACGGCTGTCGTTACTGTTATCACGGTTATCGCCCATCATGAAATAGTGCCCTTCCGGTATCTCCCACTCGCCTTCACCGGCCGCACCCGGGCGTCCCATGGTCAGGAAAATGTCGTGTTCCACGTCTCCCAGATCTTCCCTGCGAACTTCCACCGGCGGCAGACGCACAACAAACTCGCTTTCAACCTGCTCACCGTTGACGAAGAGCTGCTTGTCGCGATAACGCACCGTGTCTCCGGGGAGACCGATCACGCGCTTGATATAGTTGGTTTCGCCGTCCTTGGGGTAGCGGAAGACCATCACATCACCCCGGGCCGGGTCCCCTATATCCAGTATTTTAGTCCCGGAAACCGGCAATCGCAGGCCATAGGCGTATTTGTTAACCAGAATAAAGTCGCCGACTTCCAGCGTTGGCAGCATGGAGCCGGAGGGGATCTGGAAGGGTTCGACCAGAAAGGACCGGAGTACCAGCACAATGGCCAGCACCGGGAAAAATGAACGGCTAACATCGACCAGGTAGGGCTCTTTAGGCGCTTCCTCTCTTCCAACGTCCGTCTCAGACGCCAAAAGGCGACGTTTGCGCAAAAACAGTATATCTGCCAACCAGATAAGCCCCGACGCAAAGGTCAGAACCACCAGAATCAGGGGAAAATCAATATCCATCCAGATGCCTTTTAATTATCGACTTTCAATACGGCAAGAAACGCTTCCTGAGGCACCTCAACATTGCCCACCTGCTTCATGCGTTTTTTGCCTTCCTTCTGCTTCTGGAGCAGCTTTTTCTTTCGGCTGACATCTCCGCCGTAACATTTTGCGGTTACGTTTTTGCGCAGCGCTTTCACACTGACCCTGGACACCACCTGATTACCGATGGCTGCCTGAATGGCGATATCGAACATCTGCCGGGGGATCAGCTCTTTCATTTTCTCAATGAGCTGACGCCCTTTGTAGTTCGCTTGTTCTTTATGAACGATCAACGCCAAAGCATCCACACGCTCACCGTTGATAAGTACGTCCAGGCGCACAAGATTCGCCTGCTGGAAACGCACGAAGTGGTAATCCAGAGAAGCAAAGCCACGGCTGGCAGATTTGATGCGATCAAAGAAATCGAGCACCACTTCGGCCATTGGCAGCTCATAGGTCAGCTGCACCTGATTGGTGGTAAAGTGCATGTTTTTCTGAACGCCTCGCTTCTCCTCGCAAAGCGCTATAACGTTACCCAAGTGTTCCTGAGGCACCAGGATATTCGCTTCGACGATGGGTTCGCGCATTTCCTCGATCGAGCCAATATCCGGCAACTTTGAGGGACTGTCCACCGACAGTGTCTCACCCTGCTTGGTCAATACTTCGTATATAACCGTAGGCGCGGTGGTGATCAGATTAATATCGTACTCACGCTCCAACCGCTCCTGAATGATCTCCATGTGCAGCATGCCCAGAAAACCACAGCGGAAGCCGAAGCCCAGAGCATCGGAACTCTCAGGCTCGTAAAACAGTGAGGCGTCATTCAGGGTGAGTTTTTCCAGCGCGTCGCGGAAATCGTTGTAGTCGTCAGCGCTTACCGGGAACAGCCCCGCATAAACCTGCGGTTGCACCTTCTTGAACCCGGGCAACATAGGTGTATCCGCGGCAAACTTGTGATGCACGATGGTGTCGCCGACCGGAGCACCGTGAATATCCTTGATACCGGCAACCACAAAGCCCACATCACCGGCTTCCAGAATGTTGGTGTCGTAGGGTTTGGGGTTGAAAATCCCCACTTTGTCGGCATTCCAGGCCTTGCCGGTAGACTTGATAACGATCTTGTCGCCTTTTTTCATAATGCCCTGGGTAACCCGGACAAGAGAGACAACACCCAGATAGTTATCGAACCAGGAATCTATGATCAATGCCTGCAATGGTGCCGAACGGTCACCCTGAGGTGGCGGTATTTTCCTGATCAGGTCTTCCAGAACATCTTCAACACCCATTCCGCTTTTGGCGGAGCAGCGCACCGCATCCGAAGCATCAATACCGATAATGTCTTCTATTTCCGCAGCAACCCGCTCCGGTTCGGCTTGGGGCAAGTCCATTTTGTTCAGAACCGGCACAACCTCCAGGCCCTGTTCGATGGCGGTATAACAGTTGGCTACAGACTGGGCTTCCACCCCTTGGCCGGCATCCACAACCAGTAGTGCGCCCTCACAGGCATACAGCGAACGCGATACTTCGTAGGAAAAATCCACGTGACCGGGAGTGTCAATAAAGTTCAGTTTGTATATCTGGCCATCCTGCGCCGTGTAGTGCAGCGTGACACACTGAGCTTTGATGGTGATGCCCCGTTCCCGTTCCAGATCCATGGAATCCAGCACCTGTTCGGCCATTTCCCGATTCGTCAGGCCTCCGCAAACCTGGATAAAACGGTCTGCAAGCGTGGATTTTCCATGGTCAATGTGGGCGATAATGGAGAAGTTACGGATTCGGCTCAGTTCAGTCACAGACAATGAATACTCATAAAAAGGCAAAGGATTGAGCCCGGGGGTGCCATTACGAGGTCCGGGGCCGGCGTGATTTTACCGGTAACCGGCCGCCATTGCCATGATCAGCAAATCAGCGGCCGCTCATACTGCCGGATAAGAAAGCCAATCAGCGCATCTTCATCCAGCGGATAACTGAAAAGGTTGCCTTGGCACTGCGTACATCCGGCCGATTTCAGGAAGCTAAGTTGTTGCGGTGTTTCTACACCCTCGGCAACCACGGTAAGGTGGAGCTCCTGCGCCAGCGCAATAACTGCAGAAGCCACATCGGTCGCGCTGACATTGTACGGAATATCGCGGATAAAGCGGTGATCAATTTTTATAACATCGAGAGGAAGCTGCTGCAAAGCAACCAGGGAACAGGAACCGGCTCCGAAATCGTCCAGAATCAGGCAGACACCCAGATCGTTTAGTGACACAAGCAACTCACGTAGCAGGCGCGGGTCTTCATTCAGCAGTTCCACCGGCATTTCCAGTTCAAGCTTTTCGGGCGAGACACCTGTTTCGGTAATCACCTGCCGAACCATATCGAGGAAACGGGAGTCGGTGACCTGCCTGACAGAAAGATTGACCGCCATTTTCAAGGCCTCAAAGCCAGCCCGCTCAAGCGCCTGAACCTGAATACAGGCTTGGCGCAATGCCATTTCACCCAGACGTACAATCAACCCGGTTTCTTCTGCCAAGCCGATAAACTGCTGCGCAGAGACCAGACCCTTTTCCGGGTGGTGCCAACGCAGGAATGCCTCAACACCAATCACCCGTTGACTGCTCAGATCTACCTTGGGCTGGTAATGCAGAACAAAGCGTTCGCCTTCAAGAGCGCTCGCCAGCTCTTCCTGCTGAAGTAAACGGCGGGCGGCTTTGATGTTCATGGCGGGCTTAAAAAACTGATAGGTATTACGGCCCATTTCCTTGGCCCGGTACATCGCCAAATCCGCATATTTCATCAAGGTGCCGGGGTCTTCGCTATCATCGGGAATCATGGTGACACCAATACTGACTGTAATGCCCACCTCATGATCACTCAGACGAATCCGCTGGCACAACCTGCGCAGAATCGTTTCTGCAATCTTGGCAGCCGCATCGGTGCCACTGACCTGTGACAACAACACCACAAACTCATCGCCACCAAGCCTTGCCACAGAGTCTTCTTCACGCACACAGCCGCCAAGCCATTGTGCCACCTGGCACAGAAGTTCGTCGCCGGCATCGTGCCCCAGCGTATCGTTAATACGCTTGAAGCCATCAAGGTCCAGGAACATCAGCGCTGCAGGAACACCGCTTCTGCGGCTTCTGCGCACGATGTTGTTGAGACGATCACGGAATAACTGGCGGTTGGCCAGACCTGTAAGGGGGTCGTAAAACGCAAGCCTGTGGAGCTCGGACTGCGCCGCTTTCAGCTGGGTCAGGTCACGCAGGCTTAGCACTACACCGTTAACACCGGGCACCTTCAGCATGGCGGTATAGGTGCCTTCCATGTCGCGCCAGTTGTCATCGGCATCGCGGATCCGTGCCCGGATAACCGGCATCTGCTTGCCCGGTGATTCCACAGCATTGTCAAAACCCTGCTCCAACTGTGGCCAGTCATCTTCGTGCACAAGGCTTTCCAGCGCAAGCGCCTGAACTTCGTCGGGATCGAACCCGAGAATGTCATAGCTGGAGGGGCTGGCATAAAGCGGCGTACCCTCCTCATCCATAACCAGCGTAACGTTGGCCGCGCCCTCCGTAATCGCTCGATAACGCCCGGCACCGATCTGCGCCATAAGGCGAGAATGAATCAACACCAGTGCCACGACAAAAAGCAGCAAACTGATAACAACGCCGCTTCCAAGCACGATCGACGGGCGCGGGTCGGACGCAAGATAGTCAAAAGCTGGCGTGGAACGGGTTTGCAGGAGCCAGTCACGTCCGCCATGGCTTACAGTCTGGCTCATTTCAAAACTGAACTCATTGTCCAGGGAGCCGAGGTTCGAACCGTACATCAGATTTTCACGGCCAACGACGCCATTATCGTAAATACGGATGTCGAGAAACGGTGAAATAAGGCCGATGATGCCGTCAAGGAGGTTATTCATACGAAACGCGCTGAACACAAAGCCCGCCAGCATCATGCGGCGTTCTGCCCGTATTCCCGGCACCTCCCCACCCTGATAAACCGGGTAGTACATCAGAAAACTGGCTTGCCCCTCCGCCAGCTCTTCTTGCACCAAAACCACTTTGGCCGTTACCGTCGGAATGGCATCATCCCTTGACCGCTCCATGGCTTTGCGGTGAACCGGATCACTGAACGCGTCATAGCCCAGTGCTTTCAGGTTGCGCTCAGTCCCGGGTTCCAGATAAACCATAGGGTAATAGAAAGGCCCGGTTCCCAGGGGTTTCACCAAATACTTGTAAACCCCCTCTGCACGCACCAAAGCAATGTGTTCGGCCATATCCCGCACTTCAATACGCTCAACATACCCGATGCCCTGAATGCCCGGGTAATAACGATTGATGTCGACCTTGTGAACATATTCCCGCCACTGATCACGGGAAATGTCACCCGCGACCGCGAAAAGACCGGCACTGCCCGCCAGAACCTGCTCATAGTTGAGCAATCGTTCCTCAATGGCGGTTTTCAATTGCAGCGACTGGGTACGAAACCGGGCTTCCGTGCGATCTTCGACCAACCGGATGGAAAACTGCCAGGACGCCACCGTTACAGCGATCGCTATGACCAGAAGCAGCCAGGCGAGCCAGGCATTACGAGGTTTCAGAAGTTGCAGGAGGGGGAGATCCTTTCTGTTCATAATCTGGCCTGATCCATTCCGTGGCAGCTCTTATTATTTCAGCATCGCAGTATAGCAAAAGCCCCGAAGCCTGTCGTTTCCAACATCAGGTTTCGGGGCTCTTTGTAATATTGCTATGTCTTTTCAAACACCTGCCATCAGGGCTTCATAACAAGATAGATCGCCCTGCCCTGGCGCACTACGCGAACGGATACCGCACGCCCTTCTGGCAGTGTTTTGATGACTTTTCGGAAATCCGCAACTGACGACACCGCCTTCCTGTTTATTTCGGTGATCACATCACGGGTGCGTATGCCGGCATCATAGGCTGGCCCTTTGCCAACACCAGCCACCAGAACGCCACCTGGCACGCCAATAGAGTCAGCGAGATCCGAAGGCAGAGGCTCAACGGTCAGCCCTAACGGCGCCGTAGACGAGCTACCACCACCAGAGGGAACAGACTGCTGGGCACCGCGCTCGTCTGGCAGTTGACCGATTTCTACATCCAGTGCGATCTCTTTTCCTCCGCGAAGAACGGTCAATCGAGCCGTCTCACCTACCGGAGTGCGGCCCACCATGGGCGGCAAATCCGACGAGAGCTGAATGTCATCACCATCGTACTCAAGCACGATATCACCAGACTGCAAGCCACCAGCCTCGGCTGGCGAACCATCCATAACCTCGGCAATCAATGCGCCCCGTGGGCGTTTGAGCCCAAAAGACTCTGCCAGATCACGATTCACTTCCTGGATCAGCACACCCAACCAGCCACGGGAAACCGCGCCCTTGTCGCGAATCTGACGAAATACGCTCATGGCATCGTCAATGGGAATAGCAAACGAGACCCCCATGAAACCGCCAGAGCGAGTATATATCTGCGAATTAATACCAATCACTTCGCCATCAAGATTGAACAGAGGGCCCCCGGAGTTTCCCGGATTAATGGCTACGTCGGTCTGGATAAACGGCACATAGTTTTCTGACGGGAGCGAACGACCCAACGCACTGACAATGCCGGCTGTAACGGTATAATCGAAGCCAAACGGTGAGCCGATCGCAAACACCCATTCACCGACCTTGAGGTCCTTGGAGCGCCCTGTTTTTACCACAGGCAGGTCGTCCCCATTCTCGATTTTCAAAACGGCCATATCCGAACGGGGATCTGTGCCTACCAGAGTCGCCGGCAACTCACGACGGTCGTTGAGGCGGACAATAATCTCATCAGCGCCTTCAACTACATGATTATTGGTCAACACGTAACCATCGGCGGACACTATAAACCCTGACCCCATGGAGCGAGTCGGCTGAGAATTACCCGGGGCGCCACCGAAGGGCGACTGGGGACCGCGAAAGAATTCCTGGAAAAACTCCGGCAACTGGTCGAGCTGTCGCTCATCAAAAGGCAAACCGTGAAAGCGCGTGTTTCCTGTTGCGGGAGCACTGGTGGTGCTTATGTTGACGACCGCGCCTGCGTTTTCCTCAACCAGCCCGGTAAAGTCCGGCAAACCTCGTGCGAAGCCTGCCTGGCTCCAAGCCAGCAGCACCATAGCAAACAGTACCACCAACAGAGAACCCGACACCCTCTGAGTGAGTGATGTCGGGGAGAGCCGGGTTACTTCAATAGTTGTTCTCAGCATGTCGGAACCCCCTGTATATCAGGTTAATGAGTCGGGATGAGAAGCTACCCCGGCCGGGATGCGGTTAATCCGGAGCAGCATGGGTTCATAGTTGCCGGCATTCCGGCTCTGTAATTTTCGACTTATCAAAAAGCCGAATGCAAGACCGACAACGGCGCCCGCCATAGCCGCCAGATCACTCTCATCGGACAGCTGGTGCCCGATTATACTGGCCGCAACCATGAGCAATAAAGGAAGCGCATATACCAGCAGAGAAGCACCAAGGAGTGCGCTTTCGTTAATACCAAGCGTCACATCTTCACCCACACGGGCGTTCACGGAATTAACGACACGAACCTGATTGGCACGGCCGCCAGTTGCCGAAGCCAGCACCTTCTGCCCACAACCATTACGTGCCGCACAGCTCTCGCAGGCGCTGGTACGTATAGTCTGGACCCAGGCGTGCTCACCGGTCACAGCAACGACTTTTCCTGTCTCGGTAATCACGGTTCAGAGGCACCCGAAATAAACGCTTCGTTGACCTGCACCGATTCAGCGACCTGGCGCGCCGCTGCTGGCGGTATTTCGCCTACTACGGTCACCAGAACGGCCTGATTCCCGCTTTGCAGTTGGTGCATATAAATCGTTGTTGCCCCAATGCGGGTTGCGCCCGTGGGCATGCTCACTCTGCCTGCGGACTCAACAAATACAGAGAAAGCCGCCAACCCGTCTGAAAACGCAACTGTTTGCCCATTGCCCGACATGGGCGCTGCAGCAGGCTCAAAACCTTCCGGGCGCCAGCCAAGATGCCAACCATGCATACGCGATGCTTTTGACAAGCCATCCTGCGAACCCAAACGCTGACCTGCATCACCCAGTGTACGGGAGACCTCACGACCCTCGGTGCGGATCTCAAGTTCACCGTCAGGAATATCGTCAGTAATCTCAAGACTGGTGAACTGAAAGTGCTCCAGCACCTCGCCACCAGCGGCCCGCACGTGACTTTTCACCAAAAGACCCGTGGATTTTTCCAGCCACAGCCGGTGACTGTATCGATGCCGGTCTTTGGCCGTCAGGGCTACCGTAATCACGTCATAGCCGGCTATACGGTCTTCGCCTTTCAATTCGGCACTATACCAGCGGCTTACGGGAATCAGCTGGCTTGCAAATGCCTCCGCGAACGGCCCGGATGGAATAACCTGATCCAGCCTTACCTTCCCCTGCTCAGGGAGCACGCAGACCACATTCATATCCCGGCGAACAATCTCTCCACTGCCTCCGTCCTGTAGAACCAGGCGCTCTTCCACAATGCCGTTGTGAAAGCGATGGGCAATCTGCATGGAGTGCACACTGGACCCTCGGGCGTATACAAACACGCCGCGATAAGAGGTCATGTTAAGGGCCGGCCCCAACTGTTCCAGCCAGTAGGCCGCTGACTTCTCTTCAGCAAACGCTGACGCGGGCAAAACCATCGCCAATGTAAGCGTAAGGAGCCAACGCAATGACAGGTTAGTCAGACTCGGGCCGAAATAACGGGCTTTGTTCATGAACACCTTCATTAATTGCTATCAATAGCCGCCATTTGCACTGACAAGGCGGGCATAACCCACCGAGCCCTGTCCGGCACCTACGCTGTTGTGCTGGGCGTGTTCCAGCAGATAGCGGCTCATGTGCTCCCACTGCTCTTCATCAAGCCCCTGCAAGGCAACTTCCTGAACCGGTGCACGCTCCCCGGCCGATACATTGCCCGCAGACTCGGCATCGGACGTTTCCGTTACAGGTGCAGACGCCAGCGCACCGGGAGACACCTCTCCGGCATCCCAGCCCGCGCCAGCACCAAAGCCCACCAGTAAAGCAACGGCAACCATTGCCACCGCCGGCCATTGCCAGCGGCGCGGCGCTTCACAGCTGAGCGATACAGCCGGCACCTGCGATCTGATGCGGCCGTCGAGCGCTTCGCGCACGGCCACACTGACATCAACGCCCTCAGCCGGTGAATGGCCCCGATGCATAAGATCGTGAATGCCCTGCCATCGCTGCCACTGAGCACGCACGTCGTCCTGACCTTCATGTGATAACAGGCGTCGAACCGAAAGTTCGTCGGCTTCATCGTCCATCATGGCCGACAGTGTTTCTCTGAGACGATCATCCATAGGATGCACCTTCAATTACGTCACCGAATGATTGAGCAGAGGCCCAAGATGTCTATCAACAGCATCTCTGGCCCGGAAAATACGTGAGCGCACTGTCCCGATCGGGCACTCCAGAATTCGCGCTATATCCTCATAACTGAGCCCGTCATACTCCCGCAGCAAAAATGCCGAACGGAGCTCTTCTGGCAGGTTGGCTATGGCGCTACTTAGCTCCTTCTGCAGCTGATCACGCTGCAAAAGACGTTCCGGCGAAGCGATATCCCGCAGCCGCCGACCGTCATCAAAATTCTCCGCTTCAGCCGAATCCGCGCTACCCTGGGGCCTTCGGCTGCGAGACTCGAGATGATTTTTCGCGGTGTTCACCGCAATACGATAAAGCCAAGTGTAGAAGGCACTGTCACCACGAAAACGGTCGATGGCCCGGTAAGCCTTGATGAACGCTTCCTGGGTAAGGTCCATGACTTCCTGGCTGTCGTAAACATAACGGCTGATTATAGAAGCCAACCTTGATTGATATTTGACCACCAAAAGATCAAACGCTGCGCGATCCCCGTTCCGGACTTTGCGAACAAGTTGCAGATCGGTCTGACTATCTGGCTGTTCAGCCTGTTTCTGGTCGTTCTCGGGTGCCATGGACGCTATGCCGGTGCGCTCTGTTTTAGTGGCCAGCTTACCGGCCGATACGAGTTTCTGATGGTTCATGCTCACTGTCCGGCGCCCGTTTTAGGAAACGACGACTCAGCCTAATAAGACCGATCATCTGTCAGGCCAAATAGACAGCAAGCGTAAAATTTAGTTCAATACACGTCTACATTATGGCCCGCGATAACGACCCGATGCCACAGTCCTATGAATATGATGTTCTCATTATCGGCAGCGGCGCTGCCGGACTGACCGTTGCGCTTAACTTGCCGGAGCATCTAAAGGTATGCGTGGTCAGCAAGGGTGACATCAGCAGCGGAGCCACACTCTGGGCCCAGGGCGGCATAGCAGCTGTTCTGGACGACCAGGACTCCACCGAAAACCATGTGCAGGATACCCTCGCTGCTGGCGGAGGCCTGTGCAGCGAAGAAGCCGTGCGTTTCACTGTGGAGCACAGCAAGGAAAGCATTGAATGGCTCATCGGCACCGGCGTTGACTTTACCCGGGACACCGATGCCCAGCTCCACCTGACCCGCGAAGGTGGTCATAGCCACCGACGCATCATTCATGCCGCTGATGCCACGGGGTACGCGGTATCCACAACATTGGCAGCTCAGGCCCAAGCGCGACCCAACATCGAACTCAGATCAGGTCGTGTTGCGGTAGACCTGATTACCAATCGCAAACTGGCATTGCCAGGCAACCGCTGCGTTGGCGCCTACATACTGAACCTTGAAGATAACCATGTAGAACTTTTCCGGGCGCGCTTCACCGTCATCGCTACCGGTGGCGCATCCAAGGCCTACCGTTACACCACCAATCCTGACGGCGCATCCGGTGATGGCATTGCCATGGCCTGGCGTGCAGGCTGTCGTGTTGGCAACATGGAGTTCAACCAGTTCCACCCGACCTGTCTGTACCATCCGCACGCCAAGTCGTTCCTGATTACCGAAGCGGTAAGGGGCGAAGGGGGACTTCTGAAGCTGCCGGACGGCTCCCGCTTCATGGATCGTTTCGACAAGCGCGGCGAATTGGCACCACGGGACATAGTGGCCCGGGCCATCGACCATGAAATGAAGCGGCTGGGTGCAGACCACCTGTATCTGGACATAAGCCACAAGCCTGCGGATTTCGTCCGGCATCATTTCCCCACCATCTACGAGAAATGTCTCGAGTTTGGCATCGACATTACTCGCGAGCCCATTCCTGTGGTGCCTGCAGCGCACTATACCTGCGGCGGCATTGTCAGCGATGAGCGGGCACGAACCGACATCAACCAGCTCTACGTAGTCGGGGAGGCCGGATTTACCGGGCTACATGGCGCCAATCGTATGGCCAGCAATTCGTTGCTGGAATGCCTCGTGTATGGCCAGGCAGCGGCAGCCGATATTGCGCGCCGGGAAGCGGACATCCCTTCTCCCCCTGAGGCCCCGGCATGGGACGAAAGCCAGGTTCGGGATTCAGATGAAGACGTTGTAATTTCTCACAACTGGGACGAGTTGCGTCACTTTATGTGGGATTACGTGGGCATTGTGCGTACAACCAAGCGCCTGCAGCGGGCGAAGCACCGGGTTGATCTCCTGTCCGACGAAATCGGCGAGTTTTACAGTAACTATCGGGTAACCAACGACCTTCTTGAACTCAGGAACCTGGTCACCGTGTCCGACCTGATTATCTGTGCCGCGCTGCAACGCAAGGAAAGCCGAGGCCTGCATTACACACTGGATTATCCGGGGCTGCTACACGAGGTCCGTGATACCGTACTGATACCAACAACCTACAGAACCCCTTCGCCGTAAAGGGAACGACCAAGAGAGCAAATATGCAAGACACCCAAGCGGGCAATGCGGATTTCAACCGTCTCTGGTGGCACAGCCGCCGCGGAATGCTGGAACTGGATGTCCTGCTGATTCCATTTCTGGAAGAAGCCTACCGGGATTTGGACAAGGATGATCAGGCACGCTACAACAGGCTTCTGAGCTGTGAGGATGCCGATATGTTCGAATGGTTCATGCAGCGCAGCCGCTCTGATGATCCGGATCTCCAGCGCATCGTTGACATCATCCTTGCCCGTGTCCAACCGGATTGACCTGACGATTACACGCAGTGTTGTGGCGGGCTGCCTGGCCGCTGCACCATGGCTGGTTGCCAGCACTTTCGCACTGATAGCCGGCGCCTCCGGAAAGCACTGGATGTACGCGCTGGCACCGGTAACCCTGGCAGGCGCGCTCTACCAGTATCGGTTGAATGGATTATTGGCAGGGAATGCGGCCGTTCTGGCGTTGCATCAGGACATGGGTACGCTCTATGCCCGCCTTGGCAACGGGCAAACTCTGGCGGTAAGTGCCAGACCGTCGAGCCGCATCAATTCGAAATTTGCGCTCTTGAAACTGCAGCCTGTAGCCTCCAGGTCTTCTTCATACCCGGTTGTGCTACTCTCTGGTGGATGGATTGCGGGTAATGTATCCGAAGATCAGTTTCGCCGCCTGAGAATGTGGCTCCGACTGGGCCGCGCTCAGCAATCATTTGAATAGCTTTCTGCCCGGAGTTTTCCCATGACTGGTACAGAAACACCTGTTTCAGCCACGCCCGCATACACATCAGCCGAGCTTCCACCCCCGACTTCGGGCCACATCCTGCTGACCAATCGTGTTCTGGTTCGTATCTCCGGCCCGGGTACCGACAAGTTCCTGCAGGGACAGTTAAGCCAGAACCTTGATGACATCAAAACAGGCACATCGCTCCGGGCAGCCGGCGCGACGCCCAAAGGCCGCGCTTACTGCCTGACTCGTCTTGTGCGCGACGGTAACGACATTCTGATGGATCTTCCCTCCGAACTGGCAGATCCAGTCATGGCTCACCTGCGCAAATACATGATGCTGTTCCGTGGCACCTCCATGACAGCACAAACCGAGGGGCAAATCATCGGGCTGCTGGGCAATGAAGCCGCCTCGAGTATTGCGGGAGGAGAACTGCTCAGCCTGGCATTGCCGGGCGACACTCTGACGCTCGACTCCGGGTTTCTGATCCGCACAGAAAACACAACGGAAGGGCTCCCGCGCTTTGAGCTGTGGCAACCCTCCGCAGGAGATCTGAAACTGGATCACATTCCCCAAAAGACTCTGGCCGACTGGCAGGCATCCGAGATTGCAGCGGGCGTGCCCATGCTAAGCACCGCCACCAGCGAATCCTATGTGCCTCAAATGCTCAACTGGCAACATCTGGGCGGCGTCCACTTTAAAAAAGGCTGCTACACCGGCCAGGAAGTGATCGCGCGGATGCATTTCCTTGGGCAGCTCAAGAAAAGTCTGTTTCGCTTTAGCGTCGCAGGGGGTAACTCTCCTCCCACACCGGGAACCTCCGTCAAGGCGGGCGAACGCTCAGTGGGCGAAGTGGTCAACTCCGTGGGCTTCGACGACGGCTCTTGCGAACTGCTTGCGGTCATCCGCCACGACGCTGCCAATGGCGAACTGTCAACAGATGGCCAGCCAGGAGCTTTACTGGAACAGCGACCGCTGCCCTACACCGTTACCGAACGTGAAGGCGGCGCACCAAAGGATACATAAGTTGACAGGCAAACTCGTGAGAATTTGCTATAAATAGAGTTCATATTTCTGACCTTCCGGAGCGCCCGCTCGACACCATCACGGGCCTCCCGAACTGACAAGCGGACCCTTGCCTAACTATGTCGAATATTGCCGAAACCATCAAAGCGGATCTTACGGCCGCAATCGAAAACGACAAACTGGTACTTCCCACCCTGCCGGAAGCTGCGCTTCAGGTGCGCGATATCGCCGAGTCCGAAGATTCGGCCATTGGTGACCTGGTCAAGGTTATCAGCAACGATACAGCCCTCTCGGCTCGCATCATCCGCGTTTGCAACAGCCCATTGTTCCGGGGCAACCGTGCTATAGAGAACCTGAACATGGCGGTAAGCCGGCTCGGTATGGCCTACACCAGCAACCTGGCTATGGGCCTGGCCATGCAGCAGATGTTCCAGGCAACCTCTGACATGATCGACAAGCGCCTGCGTGCAACATGGCAAACCAGCACCGAAGTGGCTGGTGTTTGCCACGTACTGGCCCAGCATTACACAAAGCTGAAGCCGGATCAGGCCACCCTGGCTGGCCTGGTGCACCTGATTGGTGTACTGCCCATTTTGCGCTATGTGGAAGACGAGGATGTGCAGGTCAGCAGCATAATGCTGGACAATATCATTGAGGAACTGCATCCAAGAATCGGAACAGCCATTCTTAAAAAGTGGGACTTCCCGAAGGACCTGCAGAATGTTCCCCTGGAATACGCCAACTTCCAGAGAGAAGTACCTTCAGCCGATTACGCCGACTTGGTCATGGTCGCCAATCTGCAACTGGTTGCAGGCTCCGAGCACCCATGGGCAGAGATGGACTGGACGGCCATCTCAGCTTTCGATCGCCTCGGTATTGACCCGAATATCGATATGAATGAAGAGGAAGATTTGAACGCCCAGATGGAAGCTGCAATGGCTTTGCTTCAATAGGATCAGGACTATTTATAACGGGCAATCAGGCCTGCTTTGGAAGGCAACCTCCAATCTACAGGCTCCCCCCCTTGCTCCCGGAGCCATTCATTGGCCCGGGAGAAATGCTTGCAACCGAAGAAACCGCGATAAGCACTGAGCGGTGACGGATGCGGCCCTTCCAGCACAAGGTGGCGGTTACGATCAATGTGCCGCCCCTTCTTTTTGGCATAACTGCCCCATAACAAGAACACAACACCTTCACGCTCCTGATTCACTGTCTCAATCACGCGATCGGTAAACGCCTCCCAGCCTTTTCCCTGATGCGCGCCGGCTTGCCCTTGAACCACCGTTAGTACGCTGTTAAGCAGCAACACGCCCTGCTCCGCCCAAGGTTGCAGACAGCCGTGATCCGGCGGCGCAATACCCAGATCACTCTGGATTTCCTTGAACATGTTAACAAGTGACGGTGGCGGCGGAACATCCGGCCTCACGGAAAAACACAGGCCGTGGGCCTGGCCGGGGCCGTGGTAGGGGTCTTGCCCAAGAATGACAACACGCACCTGATCCAGAGGCGTGCTATTCAAGGCATTAAAGCAGTGTTTGCTGTCCGGGAAGAGAACCTTCCCGGCGCTTTCTTCAGCAGCGAGAAATTCCGCCAGCACATGCATGTAGGGCTGACGGAATTCGCCGGCGAGGTATTCACTCCAGCCCCGGTGGGGCCTGAGATGGCTTGCCAGTTCCTCAACCGGGTGCATGGTCATTCCTCCGGTTTGGAGCTCTCGGCTTTGTGCTCCGGGCGCATGGCCGGGAACAGGATTACGTCGCGAATGGAGGGCGAATTGGTCAGCAGCATGGCCAGCCGGTCAATACCTATGCCCTCACCTGCAGTTGGTGGCAGGCCATACTCCAGCGCCATAACGTAATCTTCGTCGTAGAACATGGCCTCGTCGTCGCCGGCATCTTTTTCAGCAACCTGCGCCTGGAAGCGTTCTGCCTGATCTTCCGCATCATTAAGCTCGGAAAAGCCGTTGGCAATCTCGCGGCCACCCACGAAGAACTCGAAGCGCTCGGTCACGAACGGGTTGCTGTCCTTGCAGCGCGCAAGCGGCGACACTTCTTTCGGGTATTCGGTGATGAACGTAGGCTGCATCAGGCGATGCTCTGCGGTCGCTTCAAAGATCTCGATCTGAATCTTGCCCAGACCCCAGCCATTTTTCACGTGAATGCCCAAGTCATTGGCCACCTGCCGCGCAGAAGCCTCATCCGCAAGCTGCTCGGCAGTGACATCCGGAGAGTAGCGCAGGATAGCGTCCACTACTGTAAGGCGCTCAAAGGGCTTGCCAAAGTCGTACTCGATAGACTCTTCCGTGCCGTCAGCCAGGATGCGGGTATTGACTACCTTGGTCGTGCCCAGCACCTGCTCAGCAATAGCGCGCAGCATGTCTTCGGTAAGATCCATCAGGTCGTTGTAATCGGCATACGCCTGATAGAATTCCACCATGGTAAATTCCGGATTATGGCGGGTAGAAAGCCCCTCGTTCCGGAAATTACGGTTGATCTCGAACACCCGCTCAAAACCGCCTACAACCAGGCGCTTCAGATACAGTTCAGGCGCGATGCGCAGGTACATATCAATGCCCAGAGCGTTGTGGTGGGTCATAAACGGCCGCGCGGTCGCACCACCGGGAATAACCTGCAGCATGGGAGTTTCCACCTCCATGAAATCGCGATCGGCGAAAAACTGACGCATGGCGGTAATGATCTTCGAGCGCGCAAGAAATACCCGGCGGCTGTCTTCATTGACCATCAGATCCACATAGCGGTGACGATAGCGCGATTCGGTATCGGTCAGGCCTTTGTGCTTCTCCGGCAGCGGACGCAGTGACTTGGTGAGCAGAACATACTCATCCATCGTCACATACAGATCGCCCTTGCCGGATTTGGTCAGCATTCCCCGCACACCCACAATGTCCCCAAGATCCCAGTGTTTGGTATCTTTCTGCACATCTTTGGTCGCGTAAATCTGCATACGGCCAGTCATATCCTGAACCACTTTGAATGCCTTGCGATCAAGCATCATGCGACCGGCAATGGCAACCTTTATGCCCATGGACTCCAGCTCTTCCTTGCTCTTGTCACCGTATTTCGCCTGCAGTTCGGCGGCGGTGGCATCGCGTCGGAAATCGTTGGGGAAGGGATTGCCACTCTCGCGCAGCTCTGCCAGTTTGGCGCGACGCTCGGCAATCAGCCTGTTGTCCTCTTGCGGTGCATTCTTGGTGTGTTCAGTCATGTTGGCTCACTAGAAAATCAGGGGTGTCCGGGTTGGCCTGGCAATGGCGCTGATTACAGCGCCATCTTCAGGCTGGCTTCAATAAACTTGTCAATATCACCGTCCAACACCGCCTGGGTGTTGCTGGTTTCGACCTTGGTACGCAAATCCTTGATACGGCCATCATCCAGCACGTAGGAACGAATCTGGCTGCCCCATCCAATATCGGATTTTGCGTCTTCGGCTTTCTGCTTCTCGGCGTTACGCTCCTGCATCTCACGCTCATAAAGCTTGGCCTTAAGCTGCTTCATGGCCTGATCTTTGTTCTGATGCTGGCTGCGACCGGCCTGACAGGCCACAACAACGCCCGTCGGATTGTGAGTCAGGCGCACCGCAGATTCTGTCCGGTTGACGTGCTGACCACCGGCGCCAGAGGCGCGATAAACATCCACTCGCAAGTCTGCCGGGTTAATTTCAATCTCGAAACTGTCATCCACTTCCGGCGACACAAACACTGAAGAAAAAGAGGTATGGCGACGGTTACCTGAATCAAAAGGCGACTTGCGAACCAGGCGGTGAACACCGGTTTCAGTGCGCGCCCAACCGAACGCATACTCGCCCTGAATATGAATGGTGGCACTCTTCACACCAGCCACATCACCTTCCTGCAGTTCCACAATCTCTGTCTTGAAACCACGGCTCTCAGCCCAGCGCAGGTACATGCGCAGAAGCATATTCGCCCAATCCTGAGCCTCGGTACCGCCAGACCCGGCCTGGATTTCGAGATAGGCGCTATTGGCGTCCATTTCACCGGAAAACATCCGACGGAACTCGAGCTTTTCGAGCCTGGCATCAAGAGTTTCGAGATCGGATTCAATCTCGGTTACTGTGTCTGCATCGTCTTCCTCTACAGCCATCTCCAGCAGACTCTCTGCATCGGAAAGACCGGTTGTGAGGTTGTCGATGGTGCTTACAATCAGATCAAGATCGGAGCGTTCCTTGCCCAATGCCTGCGCGCGCTCAGGATCATCCCACACTGTGGGCATTTCCATCTCACGCTCTACTTCAACTAGTCGTTCACTACGCTGATCATAGTCAAAGATACCCCCTGAGCGCTTCAGTACGCTCACGAAGCTCTTTAATCTTCGTCACAATGGGATTAATTTCCATGAAAACCTTACTCGTATTGGAAAATGGTGAGAAAAACCGTGGCGGGATTCTACCCGAATTCTGACGGCAAATCAGCCGTTGTCCGCTGGTTTGGCACAAGCGCTGATCAGGAACGGCCTGCCGGGAGACGCTGTGAATACGTCCATGTACGCTTGACGAAAACATCCATGTTTTCGACACTCCCGGCAGGCCGTTCCTGACCAGCGCCCGACATTGGGAGCAAGCCCCATGTTAACAAACGGAGTTCTCCGCTGTTGATCTACCCGTGCTTTCCAATCGGTCAGGGGGCGGGTGCTCTTTTCTGCCGGAAAAAGATGTCTGAGCGCAGCGAGTTGCTTTTTCCAGAAGAAAAGAGCACCCGCCTCCTGGCCAGCCTCAAAAGCCAGCCCAGCTAGGAAAGTGGCTCCAGATAATCCACCAACAGCTGAAGGTTCGTCCGACCTCGGAAGGTATTGGCGTCGGGCTTATAAACCACCCGAACACCCGTGCGCGTGTAATCGGGAACTCCCGGCCCGGTATTGAACGCAATAGCATCAATGATCCCGCTGCCATCCACTGGCTGCAAAACCAGCTTCAAATGATTTTCGCCAACAATACGCTGACTGACCACCCGAAACTCGCCATCAAACAAAGGCTCCGGGAAATGCTGCCCCCAAGGGCCAGCGCGCTTCAGCAGAGCCGCCGTTTCCAGGGACAGCTCATCAGAACTCAACGGCCCATCAGTCGTGATTGCAGCCTCGAGATCTGCGGCAGTGAGGGTATCCCTCACTGCCGCATCAAACGCCCGGGTGAAGGTATCAAAATCACTCCGTGCCAGGGTCATACCTGCCGCCATAGCGTGGCCGCCGTATTTATGCATAACACCAGGATGACGGGAATCCACAACCGCCAGCACATCGCGGATATGCAGCCCCGGAATTGATCGGGCAGAACCTTTTATATCCACGCCATTTTCGTCTGGAGCAAAGGCGATCGTCGGCCTGTGGGTCTGTTCGCGAATACGGGCCGCAAGAATACCGATTACACCCTGATGCCAATCCTGATCAAATAGCGCCAGCCCCCAGGGCAGCCCTTCCAGGTCCAAAGACATGGAGGCGAGCAAATCCTGCGCCTGAGTCTTCATGTCCTTTTCGATAGTGCGGCGTTCCCGGTTGAAGGTATCCAGTTCACGGGCAAGGCGCCGGGCTTCATCCGGGCTGTCCGCCAGCAGGCAGGCTATGCCAACACTCATATCGTCCAGCCGGCCAGCGGCATTGAGGCGTGGGCCAACCACAAACCCCAGATCGGTCGAGCTGATGTTGGTGTGTTCCCGGCCAGCCACTTCAAGCAGTGCGAGAATTCCTGGACGGGCTTCGCCCTGACGGATTCGGCGCAGGCCCTGCTCAACGAAGATGCGGTTGTTGTGATCCAGCGGCACAACATCGGCTACAGTGCCAAGCGCCACCAAGTCCAGCAGGTTACCCAGATTGGGCTCTGGTTGCGGCAGGCGGCCTGCTTCCCTCAGCTTTTTGCGCAGCGCCGTGAGCACATAAAACATCACGCCTACGCCAGCGGCGTTTTTGCTCAGGAAGGCACAACCGGGCTGATTGGGATTTACTATTGCATCGGCGTCCGGCAGCGTTTTGCCGGCAAGGTGATGATCCGTAACCACCACCTTGATACCCAGTTTCTTCGCCGCGTCTACACCTTCGATGGCCGAGATTCCGTTATCCACCGTCACCAGAAGATCCGGCAGTTCACCCTCTTCTTGCAGGCGCTCAATGATCCCCGGAGTCAATCCATAGCCATCCGCAAAGCGGCTAGGTACCCTGAAATCAATACTCTTTAAACCGAGCATGGAAAGCCCGAGTATGGCGACCGCAGTGCTGGTAGCGCCATCGGCGTCAAAATCTCCGAGTACAAGTACCCGCTGGTTCTGAGTGATAGCGTCTGCCAGCAGTTCGACCGCACGCTCAATGCCCCGCAACTCAAAAGGGGAAGCAAGATGCCTGAGGGTATAGCTTAACTGGTCATCGGAGGTAACACCGCGAGCGGCGTACAGGCGGCGGAGCAAGGGAGGCAGGTTTTGCCCCCAACCAGGAGTATTATCCGGGCGGAGGCGACGCAGGATCTTTTTTGGCGTCATACCGGGTCAGGTATTCTTCCAGTGCTTGGCAATGAATGCCTGTACACCTGCCCGGTCGTTATCAAGTACCGTATAGCGCTCTTTACGATCGAACAGATCCGCCATGTGAGCCGGAAGTGCTGGTTTTACAGTCAGGCCGGACTCGACGATGGCGTCCGGGAATTTGGCCGGATGGGCTGTTCCAAGAGTGATCATCGGAATCCCGGTATCCCGGCGACAGGCACGAGCAGCGCGCACGCCAATGGCGGTGTGTGGGTCCAGCAGGTATTCGTTCTGCTCGTAGACTTCACGGATGGTGTCACACGTAGCCTTGTCATCAACTGCCGCACTGTCGAACAGCTTGCGGGCCTTCTTCCACCGATAACCTTCTATACTGACAGGGCCTTTAGCCGCGTTTTCAAGCAACTCTTTAACCGCCTGCCCATCGCGTCCATGCAGATCAAACAACAAACGCTCGAAGTTGCTGGACACCATAATATCCATGCTCGGGGAGAGCGTATGTTCAAGCTGGTGCTGCTCGTATTTGTTGCCACTCATGAAGCGATGAAGAATGTCGTTTCTGTTGGTGGCGATAACCAGCTGCGATATCGGCAAGCCCATTTTCTTCGCCAGATAACCGGCAAAGATGTCCCCGAAATTACCGGTGGGCACCGAGAACGCCATGCTGCGATCCGGGCCACCGAGGGCCAGAGACGCATGGAAGTAGTAAACGATCTGAGCCATGATCCGGGCCCAGTTGATCGAGTTAACAGCCGCCAGTTTTGCTTTGCCACCCAGGAACGACTGGTCGCCGAAGCTCTCTTTGACCATACGCTGGCAGTCATCAAAATTACCACGAACGGCAATATTATGAATGTTGTCACCCTGAACCGTGGTCATCTGGCGGCGCTGCACTTCCGAAACGCGCTCGTAAGGGTGCAGGATAAAGATGTCCACGTGCTCGCATCGACGACAGCCTTCAATGGCTGCGGAGCCGGTATCACCGGAGGTCGCACCCATTATGACTGCATGTTCCTTGCGCTTTCCGAGCACGTAATCCAGCAACCGGCCCAGCAACTGAAGGGCGAAATCCTTGAATGCCAAGGTCGGCCCGCGAAACAGTTCCATCACCCATTCGTTAGTATCGAGCTGAACCAGCGGTGCGACCGCCTTATGCGCAAACACGCCATAAGTGTCATCAAGCATCTGCCGGAACTCAGCCTCGGGAATGGCCTCCTCCACAAACGGATACATGATATTGAACGCAAGTTCTGTGTACGGAAGCCCGCGCCAGCTGCGGATCTCCTCCAGACTGAAGTGCGGAAGTGCCTCAGGTACATAAAGGCCGCCGTCCGGGGCCAGACCTGTGAGCAGAACGTCTTCAAATCCCAGTGCGGGTGCTTCTCCCCGCGTACTGATGTATCTCACGTGTGTACCTGCCAGTTAGGGTTTCTCAGTTAAAATTTTCGGCGCGGATGCGAACGACCGGGCCATCAGTATCGGACAGGGATTCCAACTCTTCGATAGCGCGGTTGATTTGTCGTTCCTGCACTGTGTGGGTCAGGATAATGACGGGAATGCGGCCATCTTGCACCTCGGATTCTTTCTGCATGATCGACTCAATGTTGATGCCATGCTCACTCAGAATCGATGCAATTTTGGCCAGGACGCCAGGACGATCCAGAGCCGTTATGCGCAAATAGTAAGCCGACTGAATATCTTCCATGGAGAGGACGTCGAGATTTTCCAGGGCATCCGGAGCAAACCCGAGATGAGGTACTCGCAGCGTACTTCCGCTCGCGACAATGCGGGCAACATCCACAATGTCGGCAATCACAGCAGAGGCCGTTGCTTCATCGCCGGCACCCGGGCCGTAATACATAGTCTGGCCAACCGCATCACCATCTACAAGAACGGCGTTCAGGACGCCATCAACCTGAGCAATCAGGTGACTTTGAGGAACCAGTGTCGGGTGTACGCGAAGCTCAATACCTTCATCCCGACGGCGAGCAATGCCCAGGTGCTTGATGCGGTAGCCAAGCTGCTCGGCATGAGCGATATCGTAGGGTGTGATTGATGAAATCCCTTCGGTAAAGGCTTTTTCAAACTGCAGAGGAACGCCAAAGCCGGCCGAAGCAAGAATAGTCAGTTTGTGGGCAGCATCAATACCCTCAACATCAAAGGTGGGGTCTGCTTCTGCGTAACCGAGATCCTGAGCCTCTTTAAGAACTTCAGCAAAAGCCCGGCCTGCACGCATTTCGGTCAGAATGTAATTTCCCGTGCCATTGATGATGCCGGCAATCCAATCGATACGGTTAGCCGCCAGGCCTTCGCGAATGGCTTTCATGACAGGAATGCCACCGGCCACACCTGCCTCATAGGCAACCACAACGCCTGCGTTTTCCGCTGCGGCAAATATTTCATTGCCGTGAACGGCGATGAGCGCCTTATTGGCGGTAACAACATGTTTGCCGTTGCCAATGGCCGCGAGCACGAGTTCACGCGCGGTTTCGTAGCCGCCGATCAGCTCTACCACAACGTCAACCGCAGGATCGTTCACCACGTCGAAAATTTCTGTGCTGAAAGGCACATCGCCAAAATCCAGATCGTCGCGATTGCGTCGGCTGGCAACCCGGGTAATCCGGATATTACAGCCCGCACGGCCCGCAATAAGAGCGGCGTTGCGAGTCAATACATTGAATGTACCGCCGCCAACGGTTCCCAGTCCGCAGATTCCGACACTGACGTCTTTCAAGCTCTCACCTCTGATCCCGAAGGGGTGCTGATGTATTGTAATAGTGCAGCATTATGATGTTGCAGCACTGAAAGGCCGCATAGTATACCGGTTCAGGGCTCGCTGAATAAGCCCTGAACCAAAAGCTTGTCATATAACATTAATCAACAGGGATGCAACCCGTCGAACAGTTATATCAGAGCAGTCCCAGGCCGTTCGCAAGATCCCTTGCAGGCACATAGCCCCGCACGACGTTGCCGTCTTCCAGCACGATAGCCGGAGTGCCGGTTACACCAATACGCCGACCAAGCTCGAACTGCTCCAGAACAGGGTTGGCACAGGTCGCTGTTTCAACGGCTTTACCGGATTTAGCTGCATCCATCGCCGATTGTTGATCTTCGGCACACCAGACCGAGATGTACTTTGCAAAAGATGGGGTGCCAGGGCCGGATCGTGGGTAGGCATAGTAATTCACGGTAATACCGTAATCATTGAGCTGTGACACCTCATCATGGAGCTTGCGGCAGTACGGGCAATCAATGTCGGTGAACACATCAATAACTGCTTTTTGGTTGCTGGCCTTGTAAGTGATAAGGCCGTCTTCACCGTAACTCTCCATGGTTTTGCGCCGCTCACCGGCCCTGCCCTCTTCTGTCACATTGGCAATGCCTCCGCTGGTAACCTTCAATAAATCGCCGGTTAGCAGGTACTGACCATCGGATGTCGTGTAGATCGTGTCTCCGTTGTTGCTCCGAACCTCATAAAGCCCTTTCGCCTCAGACTCCTTCACTGACGATATTTTCAGCCCGGGCACGGCACTGGAGAGACGCTCGCTGATGCTGTCTTCAACATCACCGGCAATGCTAAAAGGCGAACCCAGAACACCAGCCGCCATCACTGCTACCATAAAAAACCGTTTTACATTCATTCTGGTAAATATACCTTTTCAGTCGGGTATTATCGGATTTACGTGCGACATCTGCTCGCCACAAAAGTTCAAATCGTTACCTTACCTAATATTCGCAGGCTCAACCACGAGGATGGTGGGCCTGATGTAAGGATTGCAAACGTTGTCGCGCAACATGGGTGTAGATCTGCGTTGTCGAAAGATCGGAGTGACCCAGCAACATCTGAACCACGCGCAGATCTGCACCATGATTAAGCAGATGAGTTGCAAAGGCATGACGGAGCGTATGAGGCGACAAATGCTTGCGGATACCGGTGCGCACGGCGTAATGGCGGATCCTGTGCCAGAACGTTTGTCGCGTCATGGCCGCAGCCCGGTTACCTGGAAACAGCGCATCACACGCGCGCCCTTTGAGCAGCTCTGGGCGACCTTCCTTCATATACCGCAGGAGCCAGTCCAGGGCCTCCTCCCCCAGCGGAACCAGGCGCTCCTTATCACCTTTGCCGGTCACGCGTATAACCCCCTGGCGCAGATTCACCTGGTCAACACGCAAGCTCGTGAGTTCCGACACCCGCAATCCACAACCATAGAGAATCTCCAGCATGGCCTTGTCGCGCTGCTCAATCGGCAACCCGGGATCCGGTGCCGCAAGCAGTGCATCCACCTCCTCTTCGGTCAGCGAATCCGGCAAGCGGCGGGGAAGCCGAGGACTGTCTATACGCAATGTAGGATCTTCGGTAATGAGCCGCTCCCGGAGCAAGAAGCGGTAAAATCGACGAATGCCTGAAAGTCGACGAGCTGCCGTAGACGTCTTTACGCCCTCTGCGAGCCCGCTGGCCATCCAGGCCAGCACATCCGTTCGCCGCGCATTAGTCAACAACGGCCGCCCGGGCTGTTTTTCCAACCAGGCCGCCAAACGCTGCAAGTCGCTTCGATACGCCTGTCGGGTATTCTCACCCAAACCATCCTCAAGCCAGACTGCATCAACAAACCGGACAATTACCGCTTCATCCTCTGATCTCACACTGTCGCCCTCTGACACCCCACTTTTCAAACACTGCATTCAGGCCTGCCATAAACGAAAAAGGCAGCCCTCAGGCTGCCTTTTTCACTGCAAGGTTGTTCAGCAAATCGCTGATCAGCCCAACTTTTCCTTGATACGCGCTGCCTTACCAGAAAGCTCGCGCAGATAGTAAAGCTTGGCCTGACGCACGTCACCACGACGCTTCACCGCAACGCTGTCGATCAGCTTGGAAAAGGTCTGGAATGTACGCTCAACACCAACGCCGTAGGAAATTTTCCGTACGGTGAAAGAGGAGTTCATGCCACGGTTACGCTTGCCGATAACAACGCCTTCGAACGCCTGTAGACGCTCACGGTTGCCTTCAGTTACGCGAACCTGAATAACCACGGTATCACCAGGCGCAAACGCGGGGATTTCCTTGGTCATCTGTTCTGTTTCAAGTTGATTGATGATGTTGTTCTTGCCGCTCATCGTAATGCTCCTGATACCCAATCTTTTAATGCCCTGATGACTCAGAGGCACACGGTTCGTTTAAAATCTCACCCAGCAGCTCACGCTCTTCGTCCGTAAGCACCCGCTTTTCCAGCAGGTCGGGGCGTCGCTCCCGGGTTCGCCTCAGCGACTGTTTAAGTCGCCAACGCCGGATCTGACCATGGTGACCGCCCAACAAAATATCCGGCACCGCCTGACCTTCGTAAACTTCGGGCCGGGTGTAGTGCGGACAATCCAGCAACCCGTCAGCAAAAGAATCCTGCTCTGCCGACTGCGCATGACCCAGCGCTCCGGGGATGAGGCGTGTAACCGCATCGATGACAGCCATAGCCGCCAACTCGCCACCGGAAAGCACGAAGTCTCCCAGCGAAATCTCCCGGTCAACCTCTGCCGCTATCAGGCGCTCATCAACGCCTTCGTACCGCCCAGCTACCAGAATCAGCTGTTCTTCAGTAACAAGCGACTCGACAACGGCTTGGTTCAGCGTCTCACCTTGAGGCGAAAGATAAACCACGCAGGCTTTTCCGGGCGCAGCGTTCCTCGCTGCGTGAATGGCATCCCTGAGAGGCTGAATTTTCATCAGCATACCGGGGCCACCACCGTATGGCCGATCATCAACCGTACGATGACGATCATGAGTAAACTCGCGGGGATTCCAGCTATCGAAGGTCAGAAGACCGTCGCGCACTGCCCTGCTCGTTATCCCGTAGTCCGTTACCGCCTGGAACATCTCCGGAAACAGACTGACTGCGCCAATCCACACCCGTCAGAACTCCGGATCCCAATCTACGATCATTTTGCGATCTGCCAGATCCACCTTCCGAACCACTTCGCCGGGAAGATAGGGAATCAGACGCTCGCGCTGATCGATGGAGCCTGCTGTCGCATGCACCACCAGAACATCATTGGAGCCGGTTTCAATCAGATGATCCACACAGCCGAAGCATTCGCCGTCAACGGTGAATACATCAAGCTTTTCCAGCTGGTGCCAGTAATACTCCCCTTCAGGAAGCACCGGTAACTCTGTAGTCGGAACCCTGATTTCGGCTCCGCAATACGTACGAGCCAGCTCGCGATCACTAATACCCTTCAGCCTGACTACGATCGCCTGCCCTTGGCGACGACCTTCCTCAAGCTTCACAGGGATACGCTTACCGTCGAGATCAAGAACCCAGCCGGTGTATTCAAGTATCCCTTCTTTGGGGTCGGTGAAAGAAAAAACCTTAAGCCACCCTTTAACCCCAAATACCGAGGTAATCCGACCGATCACAGTTTCCTGAGGATTCTGCGTCATACAACAACCCCGGTGGTCAGTAAAACTTACACAGCAGCCTTGAGCAATTGCGCAACGCGATCGCTGGTTTGTGCACCTTGACCAATCCAGAAATCTACACGGTCACGATCAACACGAAGACGTTCTTCCTGACCGCGGGCGATCGGGTTGAAAAAGCCAACGCGCTCAATGAAGGCGCCGTCGCGTGATCTGCGACTGTCAGTTACTGTCAGATGATAGAACGGGCGCTTCTTGGAACCGCCACGAGCCAAACGGATTGTTACCATTTAACCAATATCCTGTTCTGTTATACGAACTTTGTACGTTTCACGCTGGCCACAATGGTGGCTGACGCGGAGACCCATACTCGAAAGGGGCGCTATTCTATGCTAAAAATGCGCCAAAGAAAACAGTGAAACAGACTGTTTCAAGGTTTTCCGTGTAAGGCTTTTTACATACGGCCAAATGGTGGCATCCCACCGCCGCCACCGCCCGGCGGCATCATACCACCGAGACCGCGCATCATATTCGCCATTCCGCCTTTTTTGCCAAATTTCTTCATCATTTTCTGCATTTGCTTGTGCTGCTTGAGCAGACGGTTCACATCCTGTATCTGTGTTCCTGAACCCGTAGCGATTCGGCGCTTACGGGAATTATTGATTACATCCGGATGGCGGCGTTCTTTCGCGGTCATTGAGCAGATGATCGCTTCCAGCTGCCCCATGGACTTGTCGTTCACCTGCTGCTGCGCGGCCTGGGCCATTTGACCCATACCTGGCAACTTGTCCAGCAAGCCGCCGATACCACCCATACTCTTCATCTGCTGAAGCTGGTCGCGGAAATCCTCAAGATCAAAGCTTTTGCCTTTCTTGATCTTTTTGGTGAGCTTCTCAGCCTTTTTCTGATCCAGCTTGCGCTCGGCTTCTTCAATAAGGGAGAGCACATCGCCCATACCAAGAATTCGGGACGCAACCCGATCCGGGTGAAACGGCTCCAGAGCATCTATTTTCTCGCCAACCCCGAGAAACTTGATGGGTTTACCCGTGATGTGCCGCACAGAGAGAGCCGCACCCCCCCGGGCATCACCATCGGTCTTGGTCAGTACCACGCCGGTCAACGGCAAAGCATCGTTAAATGCCTTGGCAGTATTCGCCGCGTCTTGCCCTGTCATGGCATCAACTACAAAGAGGGTCTCAACCGGGCTTACTGCTTTATGCAGGCGACCGATTTCACCCATCATCTGCTCATCAACGTGCAAGCGCCCCGCGGTATCGAGAATCACCACGTCGATGTGCTTTTTGCGAGCAGCTGCAACCGCCCCTTCAGCAATGGCTATCGGGTCCTGATCAGCGGAACTGGGGAAAAACTCAACACCAACTTCCGCCGCCAGGGTTTCCAGCTGCTTGATCGCTGCTGGTCGATAGATGTCGGCGCTCACCACCATGACTGTCTTTTTCTGTCGCTCTTTCAAAAAACGCGACAATTTCGCAACCGTGGTCGTTTTGCCCGCACCCTGAAGGCCGGCCATCATGATAACTGCCGGTGGCTGAACGGCGAGATTGAGGGTCTCATTACCCTCACCCATTACCCGCTCAAGCTCCTGCTGTACAACCTTTACGAACACTTGGCCCGGGGTAAGGCTGCGCTGGACTTCCTGGCCTATAGCCCGCTGACGGACACCTTCAACAAAGTCCTTCACTACCGGCAGGGCGACGTCCGCCTCCAGCAGTGCCATACGCACTTCGCGGAGAGTGTCCTTAATATTGTCATCGGTGAGCCGCGCCTGACCGGAAATCTTGCGCAGGCTGCCGGAAAGTCGGTCTTGGAGGTTCTCAAACATGTTGCTCTTCCGTACCCCGGATAAATTGAGTGCACAAACCACAGAGCCGGGTCCGGCTCCTTGATTCCTGTTGCATAATCGCGACATTATAACCAGACTATCGTCCTGAAACGACCAATCCGGTCAAATCGGCAGCGATGCCTGCCGATTCCCAGCCAGCACAGTGGTTAATAAGGAAGTCATGGGAACGCTGATTCTCGCGGTCACCTCTCTTTTTCTGTACAGCGTCGGCACCGCTCTACAAGCACTTCACTTTCGTGGTCAGGTGCACAGTAATATTGCAATCACTACCCTGATCGGCATGCTGGCGCTTGCAGCTCACGGGCTCCTGATTACCCAGACCATCCTTCACGATGGTGGCGTAGACCTGGGCTTCTTCAAAAGCTCGGTTCTGATTTCCTGGCTGATCGTTTTTCTTTTGCTGGGCCTTAACCTGAGAAAACCGGTACAGAGCCTTTTTCTGGGCGTTTACCCTCTGGCGGCGCTCACCATTATCATGACACTGATCACCCATACGCCATCGCGTCTGGTCTCCGATGAAAGCTACGGTGTGCTTTCTCATATCGCATTATCGGTGACAGCCTACAGCCTGTTTTCCCTGGCGGCTATACAAGCAACCTTGCTGTACTTCCAGAACCGGCAACTGAAACAAAACTATAACAGCACCCTGATACGCAATCTGCCGCCGCTGCAAACCATGGAGTCCCTGCTTTTTGAAATGGTTTGGGCTGGCGTGGTTATGCTCATTCTGGCCATCGTGACGGGCGCACTTTTTATTGAAAACCTGTTTGCCCAGAATCTGGCCCATAAAACCGTCTTCTCTCTGCTCTCGCTGCTGGTTTTCGTTGCCTTGCTCGTCGGGCGTTACACCAAGGGCTGGCGCGGCATGACTGCAAGCCGCTGGACACTGGCAGGCTGCGCGCTCCTGATGGTGGCCTTTTATGGCAGCAAATTCGTTCTTGAACTGGTATTCCAGATGGGCAGCTGATATCTCAGCCATAACATCTTGACACCATGCACGATCACAACCTACTTTCGCTACTTGTCAGCAACATAAGGACACCTCTGGTTTGGACGGTACATCGCTTACTGCGCTGTCGATTATCCTCGTCGGGCTAATCATGCTATCGGCATTTTTCTCCAGCTCTGAAACCGGAATGATGTCGCTCAACCGGTATCGCCTGAAGCACATGGCGAAAACCGGTCACAAAGGCGCCAAGCGGGCGCAGGGGTTGCTGCAACGTACCGATCAGCTTATCGGCATAATTCTGATCGGCAACAACTTCGTCAATATCCTGGCGTCGTCCATCGCCACCGTTATTGCGATCCGCATATGGGGTGATGCAGGCATTGCGATCGCGACTCTGCTGCTAACAATCGTCATTCTGATTTTCGCCGAAGTCACGCCCAAAACCCTGGCCGCACTGTTCCCCGAAAAAATCGCCTTCCCTGCAAGCTACATTCTCGGGCCGTTACTGAAAATTCTTTATCCGATCGTGTGGGCTGTAAACCTGTTTACAGGAATCATCCTCAGGATTCTGAGGATTTCCCCGGACGACGCCGCCAGCGACCATCTCAGCAGAGAGGAGCTCAGAACCCTGGTAAATGAAGCGGGAGCACTGATACCAGCAAAGCACAAGGATATGCTGGTCAGCATTCTCGACCTGGAAAATGTGACGGTCAACGACATCATGGTGCCGCGCAACGAAGTCTCCGGAATCGATCTGGACGACGACATCGACACCATCCTGCGACAACTGAGAAACAGCCAGCACACACGACTTCCGGTATTCAAGGGAGATATCAACGACATTCAGGGCATTCTGCATCTGCGCAGTGCCACGAAGCTTTTGCAGCAAGAGGACATTAACAAGGCCATGGTCCTGCAGCTTTGCCAGGAACCCTATTTTATTCCCGAAAGCACCCCCCTGAATACGCAGCTCATCAACTTTCAGAAAGGTAAGCGCCGCTTTGGTGTTGTTGTCGACGAATATGGCGATGTGCTCGGGCTCGCTACTCTGGAAGACATTCTGGAAGAAATTGTTGGCGAGTTCACAACAGACTACGCGGCAACCAGTCCCGATATCATTCCTCAGGAAGACGGCACTTTCATTATTGATGGCACGGCCGCCGTGCGCACCATTAACAAAACCCTGGGCTGGAAACTACCCACAGACGGTCCTAAAACGCTTAACGGCCTGATCACGGAAACCCTCGAGAACATTCCGGACACCAACGTTTGCCTGAAGGTAACCGGGCACCGGGTGGAGGTGCTGCAGATCAAGGACAACGTCGTAAAGGCGGCGATTGTGCACCCGAAAAAGCGCAAAAAACGAGCACTTTCCATAGGCTGACACGCCTCCCCACCTGTTCCCGATAGACCTTCCGGTTATAGAAGAGCATGTTCTAGAAAGATCAAAATGTAACTGGCTCCTTGACGCATATCAATCCACCGCTAACACTGAGGGTGAGTGCGAAACAATAATAATCGCTAGGAGTTTGTCCATGAGTCTCACGCATACCTTTGGCCTTCTGACTAATCCCGATCAACAATGGGAAGCCATCCGAAAAGATTCCGAGTCTGTTGCCCGGCTTTATACAGGGCACGTGTTGCTTCTCGCTCTGATACCCGCTTTGGCAGGTTTCTTTGGAACCAGCCAGGTGGGCTGGCAAATCGGTGACGGTCAGATAACGCGCCTGTCAATCAGCAGTGCCCTAAGCCTGTCCCTGTTGTTTTATGCCGCCATGCTGTCCGGCATATTCATTCTCGGCAAGTTCATTGATTTCTTTGCAGCAACTTACGGCGTGGCGGATCAAACGCCGCGGGGCGTTACAATGGCCGCGTACACCGCCACACCTATGTTCCTGATCGGAGTTATCGCGGTTTACCCCAGTATCTGGGTCGTTATGCTGGCAGGACTAGTCGCCGTTGCGTACGCGGTATACCTGCTTTACGAAGGCTTGCCCATCCTGATGAAGATTCCTGAGGATCGCGGATTCATGTTTGCTACAGCGGTGCTTACTGTCGGGCTGGTCATGTTTGTCGCCCTCCTGGCAATAAGCGTAGTGATCTGGAGCATGGGTGTTGGCCCGGAATACGTAACCTGAGGGCGGAAGCTCGGCTCTCACGTCGGCGCAAAAATAAAGGGTGTTCCGCCGGAACACCCTTTATTTTTCGGTTTAACACACAGGTTAGTTTTTATTCATGTTAACCAAGCAGAAAATGCGGTAAATTTAGTCTATAACCAAAAAACAGACAGTCTAGCTCGGTCATGTACCCGGTTGAGCCGTAAACAGGAGTCGGCGATGAATAAGCAGTCCGGCATACATTACCTCCGTGAGCACAGGGAAGCGGGAAGCAGCCAGCCGGTTCCTGTGGAGGTCACCCGCATCCGCGACACAGTAGTTGCCGGGCTCGGAGATCTGCTGCAAGGCGCGTTCGATGCTGTTGATGATTCGCTTTTCGAACTGGCCAATAATGCCCGAAGTAACAATGAGCAGAACCGCTATTTTGAGGCCATGCGCGAGATCCGCATCAAGCGGAAAGGCGTAGAGCGTCACTTTCAGAATACGGTTGCGCAATTTTTTGCCAATCCTCCCTACACTGGACCGGTTCAGGAAGAGACCCTGAGTCGGCAGGCAAATGCCGACAGCCTCGCACTCGTCGGCAATGATGATCTGGAAGAGCAAGTTGCTCTGAACGCCATGATCACCAAAGCCAAAGCTCATTTTCAGGGGCCTCTCTTGCAGCTCCAGACCCGCTTTAGTCAGGTCTACGACGGCGCCACGGACGAATCGCCAGTAAACCCCATGGCACCCGAGCATCTTTGCAGTGCCTTCACCGAAGCCATCCAGGCGCTTGAAATACAGATCCGCGAACGGCTGATACTGCTCAAACAGTTCGATCGGTACGTTGTATCGAATCTGGGCATGCTGCTGGACGAAGCAAACAGAATTCTCATCCAGGCAGGCGTCATCCCCAATTTCCGCTACCACGGAAAAAGTGGCCAGCAACACAGTGCTGCTAAAGGTCAATCCACTGCCGAGAGCACGAAAAGCGCGACTGGATCCGATGAAGGCCGGCAAGACGGCGGCGCTGGCAGCAACGCCGTGTTTGAGCAAATTCATCAACTGCTGGCGCGCCAACGGGCAAATGCCGGAGTGCCTTCGCGCCAACATGATCCCGATATTCGGGTTATCGGGGGCAGTGAACTGGTCAGTTTGCTGGCATCGTTACCTTTCAGCACTCAGGCCGGCTCTGAACACAACCTCAGCGCAGGCGAACCGATTACCATTGACCTTCGTGAGGCGGTTCAACAGATTCTGGCCCAGGCCAACACCAGAGACGGCAAAAAGCCTGCACTCAAGGAAATGGACGAGGATCTGATTAACCTTGTCTCCATGCTCTTTGAATTTATCCTTGATGACTACAATTTGTCTGCACCGGTTCAGGTCCTCATCAGCCGGCTGCAAATACCTATCCTGAAAGTTGTCATCAAAGACAAGAGCTTTTTCAGCAAGACCACGCACCCGGCAAGGAAGCTTCTCAATGCTCTTGCCCGTGCCGGCATAGGCTGGAGTAACAGTGACGAAAAAACCAGAGACAAACTGTACGATAAAATTCACGGCATTGTGCAGAGAATCCTCAGTGAGTTCGACGGTGATATCGCTTTATTCGAAGCGCTGAACGACGAGTTTGAAGAATTTCTTGCCAGAGAAAATCGCAAGGCATCCCTGGTGGAACAGCGTACCCGTGAATCCGAGCGTGGGCGCATCAAATCCCAGAAAGCCCAGGAACTGGTCGATCGCGTGATCAAAGAACGCGTAGCTCGTTATCGGCTGCCGGAACCCACCTATAACATCCTCATTAATGGCTGGAGCCGGGTCATGTTTCTGGCCTATCTTCGGGACGATGTGGAGCATCGCTGGCAGGAAAGCGTAAAAGTTGTTGATGATTTGATCTGGTGCCTCCATCCGCATCAGGAAGATGCCGAAAGAGACCAGTGGGTTCGCGTCGTACCCGGCCTGCTCAAGTCGCTTCGTGCAGGGCTGGAAGAGGTCTCATACAACGCCACCAAGCTTGATGACACCATGAGCCAGCTCAAGCACGAATTGGCAGAAGCCTTTCGTGCAAGCTCCAGCATGGAATTCCCCGAGCCGCCACTGGCGACTGAAGACGAGCAGGAAGATGACGTCAGAAACAAAGCTGAACTTCAGCCTGAGGACGCTGCTATTGCAGAGTTTATGGCTCAGATTGACGGTATCGAGATAGGCAACTGGGTTGAGTTCCGCCTGGTAAACGGTGCGAGCTTCCGGTGCAAGCTTTCAGCAATCATCGAAGAGGCAGACTGCTTTGTATTTGTGAATCGCATGGGCCTGAAAGTTATTGAAAAAAACCGGGTAGAACTCGCCCATGAAATGCGGCGCGGGAGAATGACACTGCTGGAACAAGGGGCGTTTATTGATCGGGCACTGGATGCCGTAGTCGGTTCCTTGCGCAGCAAGACTGCCTGACCTGCCTTGGGCCCGCAGTCGACCTGTGGGTCCAAGGCACTCGGCGCAGCGATCATCCGGTAATAATGGAGCAACCTGAGATCAATGCTGGAGCACGGCAGCTATAACAGCCTTCCGGCGAAGTATCGGATCGCCCTCGCCTTATCAAGCGCATTCCTGATTCACACGCTTTTGCTGTCTGGCATTCCTTCCGTCCTGCCCGATCTGCCAGCTCGACACCAGCAAAAACTGAGCCTGGAACTGATCTCTGCGCAAAGTCCTTCCAGTGCCCCTGCCTCGCCTTTCAGCTCAGACCCTGGTAATAGAGTTGTTCACCGCAACCTGCCATTTGAGATCACGCCAGACAGTAAAGCAGTGGCAAAAAAGCCGACAACACAGACACAAAAAAGGCTGGCGGAACCTGTCGTGGCTTCGAGCTCTTCAGGGGCAGAGGCAGCGCCAAAACCAGAATCCCGAAAGCAGCCTGCGATCAGTCAAAGCTCCAGCGAGGTCGCAAGGATCACGCAGTCACCTGCAGAACAGGACCCCTACCTTATCAAACTGGCCATGCATCTCGCTGCCAAGCTGGAAACACTGCGAATACCGGAAATCAGGGAACTGACACGCTCAAGCGCTATGGAACTTGAGCTCCAGTTGCTGAATAATGGCGCACTAACAAGGGTGAGGGTGATCAATTCGACGGGGATAGAACCAATAGACAACGCAGCATACAGGGCTGCATTGTCTGCAAGCCCTTATCCGGAACCACCGCCTGAGCAAAGTGGCAAGAACCGCTTCGAAGTAAAACTGGTCTTCTCTCCGTCGCGGCTCTGACCCTGCAGGAAACCTGCAGGATAAAGAGAAATCAGGCCTCGGCTTGCTTGGCAGCCTCTTTAACCAACTTGGCCAATTCGCCGTTCTCGGACATCTCCATAATGATGTCGCACCCGCCCACCAGCTCACTGTTGATGTAAAGTTGCGGATACGTAGGCCAGCTCGAATAAACTTTCAGGCCTTCACGCAGCTCTTGGTTATCGAGAATATTTACAAACGCGAAACGCTCACCACATGCCATCAAAGCCTGAGACGTCTTGGCAGAAAAACCACACTGCGGAGCTTGCGGCGATCCCTTCATGTAAAGAATAATCGGGTTGTCTGCGAGTTGCGTTTTAATGGTTTCGTTAATGTCCATGAGCATTCACCTCTGATTGAAACGGAACAGTCTGGTGCGCGTTGTGCGCTTTTGCATCTGCGTTTAGTGACCACCATTGTACACGGCGGGCGAGCTCCTCAACAAACACTACAATTTGACGCAGGGCAAGCCCTCAACCCGCAGCGTTGTCATCATTGACGCGAACGGCTAGACTTGGTGCCCCCTTTTTTCACCAGTACTTATACTCATCCAGGGCTTAACCAAGGTAAGGGCCATCCCATGGCAGCAAGGCATTTTCTGACATTGAATGACATGACCACAACCGAACTGGAGAATCTGGTGGATCATGGAACCAAGCTCCGGAACGAATGGCGCCAGGGCAAGGTCAGGGATTCACTGAAAAATCGCGTGCTGGCGATGATTTTTGAAAAATCCTCAACTCGCACCCGGGTTTCTTTCGAAGCCGGTATGACCCAGCTGGGTGGCTCTGCAATGTTTTTGTCTCCAAGGGACACACAACTTGGCCGCGGCGAGCCTATAGAGGACTCGGCCATCGTTATCTCCAGCATGGTCGATGCGGTAATGATTCGCACATTCGCCCACGAAACGGTTGAAAAGTTTGCACGGGCTTCGCGCGCACCGGTTATCAACGCCCTCACCGATGACTTCCACCCCTGTCAGTTGCTGGCCGACATGCAGACGTATCGCGAACATCGCGGCAGCATCCGGGGCGCAACCGTGGCCTGGATAGGAGATGGCAACAACATGTGCCACTCCTATATCAACGCCGCCACACAATTCGACTTTCACCTGAACGTTGCAACACCCCAGGGTTACGAACCGGACCTTGAACTGGTAAAAGCTCACAGCGCCCACGTAACCCTTATGCGCGAACCCGCTGAGGCTGCCCGCAACGCCGACCTTCTGGTTACTGATGTGTGGGCCTCCATGGGCCAGGAAGACGAACAGAAAGCCCGCGAAAAAGCCTTCAGCAACTACCAGATCAACTCGGCTCTGATGGATATTGCAGCGACCGACGCTCTGCTCATGCACTGCCTACCCGCTCACCGTGGCGAGGAAATCTCTGCAGACATGCTGGACCACCCAGGCTCGGTAATCTGGGACGAAGCAGAAAACCGGCTCCACGCCCAGAAAGCTCTGCTGGAATTCCTGATCCTGAACCGCCTGGACTAAGATTTATGAGCACGCCCGAAACCACCTCTCACAACTGGTTGCTTGAAGTAAATAACCTGACCTGTGGCTATGGCGGAGACGCTGTTGTAAAAGATGTCAATTTCGCACTCAGCCATGGAGACATCGGCTGCCTGCTCGGGCCTAGTGGTTGCGGAAAAAGTACCATCCTGAGGGCACTGGCAGGATTTCTTCCGCTAACCGGAGGCGAAATATGCCTGCAGTCCCGGCAGATCAGCCTCCCAGGCCGTACGCTTGCGCCTGAGAAGCGCCGCATAGGTATGGTTTTTCAGGACTACGCCCTGTTTCCGCACCTGAGCATTGCCGACAACGTAGGCTTCGGACTAAGTGGGCTGGATAAAACCGAGAAACGACTCAAGGTCATGGAACTGCTTCACGTCGTTCACCTTCAGGATCTGGCGGAGAATTATCCGCACGAACTTTCGGGCGGCCAACAACAGCGGGTTGCACTGGCCCGGGCCCTCGCCCCGGAGCCAACCCTGATCCTGCTTGACGAGCCCTTTTCAAATCTGGACACCGACCTGCGCCGAAGGCTGAGCCTGGACGTTCGTGAGATTCTGAAAACACTTGGCATCAGCGCTATCCTTGTGACTCACGATCAGCAAGAAGCCTTTGCCATGTGCGATCAGGTGGCGGTGCTCCAGAACGGTAAAATCCAGCAATGGGATGTGCCTTATAACCTTTACCACGAACCTGTGAACCGTTTTGTTGCGAGTTTTGTGGGGCAAGGCGGGTTTGTTCCGGGCAAGGCCGTGGGGCCGGATATCATAGAATCCGAGCTGGGCATTATTTATGGCAATCGCGCCTATAAATGGCCTCCCGGCACTCTGGTTGACGTGCTCATTCGCCCTGATGATATTGTTTACGATGCGGATTCAGACCTGCGCCCGAAAGTCGTGGAAAAGACCTTCGCTGGCACTTCAACGCTTTATCGCTTCCGCTGCTCTGAAGATACCGAGTTTGAAGCGCTTTTCCGCAGCCACCTGGACTTCAATCTGGGCGAAACTGTTCCGGTACGGGTAGAAGCCGACCATCTCATAGCTTTTGAGCGCACAGCCTAACCAGCAGACTCCAGAGAACAGGAATACTGGCGCGGGTTCAGGAGAAAAACAGGCGGTGGAAAATCGCAGGAGGCATGAAAAATCAAGAAAAAAAAGGGCCGGAAAACCGACCCTCAAATGACGAATGAAACAAGGAAAGTTCGTAAGAATCACAACATCAAAAGTCATCCCTTACGCTTTCGATTATCGGCACAGGCGGCTTGAATTTCAGTAGTGATTGTGTAGCAGCTTTGTTACATCAGGTGATAGCCTGAGAGCTGTCTCACACTGCCTTCATGGTCTTTTTACACTTTCCTCAAAAACCGGGTTCCTGCGGTTTTTTACGCGGCCACACCAGGCTGAAACGCGCACCGCCAAGACTGTCACTCCTGCTTACGAACGCCTGCCCGTTATGCCAGTACAGAATGCGGCGTACGATGGAGAGGCCCAGCCCATACCCACCCGAGGTGCGTGTGCGACTGTCGTCAAGTCGAGCGAACGCTGTAAACACCTTTTCCCACTCTTCTTCCGGGATACCCGGGCCATCATCCTCCACATCAACCCGGCAATGATCTTCATCGATATGACAGCGAACAAGCACTTTGCCCGTTGCGTAGCGTCCGGCATTCCCAACAAGGTTCTGGATAGCACGGTGGATGTAGCGCGGCTCAACGTCGGCCATAGCCAAGCGCCCTGTCTCTTCATCGATTTCGCCTGCAATGCTCAGAGCAGGCCGGACGCGCTGCTGTTCCGCCACAACCTGAGTCACGATGTCCGTGACGGAAGCCTCCTCAAGCGAAAACACCGGACCACCCTGCTCAAGGCGAGCATAGGTCAGGATTTCGTCAATCAGTTCGTCCAGCTCCTGAATATCGCCATCGATACCGTCAAGCTGCTTCTGCAGGGCTTCCTGGCCCTGGCAATCCTCAATCATCTGCACGCCAAAGCGAATGCGGGCAACCGGTGTTCTCAGTTCGTGGGAAACCGCATGAATCATTTCACGCTGAACGTTCACAAGACGCTGTATATGCTCCGCCATGCCGTTAAAGGCCGCAGCCAACCGTGACACGGTAGTGCCCTCGCCCGCCTCTACTCGCGCACCCATCTCCCCGCGGGCAATTCGAACGGCAACGGATTCCACTTTACGCAAATTGCTGTCCAACCCACGGAGAACGAGAATCAGAGACAAAGCCAGAATGCTGCCTGACACCACTAGCAACAGCAAAACAACAGGCCATGCCCAGGGGTTGAAGGGCTCCTGCAGGGTAACCTGAATCAATTCGCCGTCTGCCAACTGCACAAGAACCCGCCCTTCCCCGTTTTCGTGATAAAAGGCGGAGCCGCGGCTGTAAACCCGCTCCAGAACCTCATCACCCGGCAAGGAATCAGGGCCCTGAACCCTGAGAACGGTCACATTCAGACCCGCTGCCAGCCGCTCAACCGCCTCTTCCCGCTCCTCATAACCGGCTGCATCCAGGTGCACACGTAAAATCTGTGCAGAGGCCACAGCGATATCCCTGTAAGGGTCAGATGCCCTGAACTGCAGAGCCTCACCGTGAAACCCGGTGATGAGAAACCGATATCCCAGGCTGGTTTCTACCGCCACCACCTGGTCATAGCCCAGGCGTTCACGGATAACCTCGGAAAGCATGAGTTCGCTGGCACCTGCGGCCCTGAGATCGTACCGGGATACCAGCCAATGGTACTGTTGCTCCGGCGCAGGTGAGGAAGCCAGCCAACGCATCAGCGGTTCAGAGAATCGCTCATGCCAAAACTGGGAACGTACGGAGTTGATACCAACGAACAGGGCAACACAAAGCAATATCACCAGCGCAGCAAGGCTGGCCAGGCGGGCATAGAGCTTGAGGGAAAACTTCAGGGGCATGTCAACGAACCCTGGCAGGAATACGCCGACCGGAAACCCCGGGCCGGCGTTAAGAGCTGAATTGTCAGGCTTCTTTCACAAACAGATAGCCTTTACTTCGAACCGTCTTGATCCTGCGGGGATGGATAGGATCGTCGCCGATTTTCGGACGGATCCTGGAAACACGGACATCAATGGACCTGTCCTGACCATCGTATTCGATGCCCCGCAACGCGGTGAAAATCTCTTCACGGCTCAGCACTCGACCGGCGTTGCTGGCCAAAAGCCAAAGCAGATCGAACTCGGCGCTGGTCAGGTCAATACTCACATCGCTAAGCCAGGCTTCACGCATGGAGCGATCTACCACGAGGTCATTGAACTGCAGGCGCGAAGGCTCTTCGCCATTTGCTTCATCCGCACTGTTTTGCGCATTTTCCGTCACACGGCGCAGCAAGGCGCGGATACGGGCAAGAAGCACACGGGGCTTAACAGGCTTGCCGATGTAGTCGTCCGCGCCCATTTCCAGACCAAGCACCTGGTCCAGATCATCAGTACGCGCAGTCAGCATAATGATAGGGCCGGAGTAAAACGGTCGCACACGGCGGCAAATGGAAAGACCATCTTCACCAGGCAGCATCAAATCCAGCACAATAAGATCTGGTTGCTCGTTGCGGATGCGCTCTACGGCATTGCCGCCATGCGTTTCGAGTGATACAGCCAAGCCGTTGCTTTCGAGGTATTCCCGGGTCAGCTCGGCCAGCCGCTCATCATCTTCGACAATAAGAATTCGCCAACTTTCGTTTGTCTGTTCCACGCGGTCCATCTCTGATTTTATTTTTCCGGGTTCAGTTTGTTGCCTGCATCTGACGATACAGACAACCTGATGTAACAGCAATTATACATGCTATTCAGAAATATACATGGAGCTATCCTGCGGTTACGCGCAGTGACAAACACTGAGCCCGGCCGAGCTCTGCCCGGGTCACGCCGGCTCACTCAGGAAAGTGGCCGACCTTGGGCGATTTCTTCGTCGGTTGCTTCACGGCGCTCAATGACTTCCAGGTCAAAATACAGGGTGAAACCGGCCAACGGGTGATTGGCATCGACCCGGATGAGATTGCCGTCGATTCCCATAACCTGAACAATCTGTGCATTGTCGCCAGTATTGGTCTGGAATTTCATGCCGACCTGCAGGTTTTCGACACCTTCAAACATGGATTTGGGAATCTTCCGAACCAGATCTTCCCTGTGTTCGCCATAGGCCATGGAGGGTGGAACGGTCACCTCCAAACAGTCCCCGGCATTGCGATCTTTCACGGCCTCCTGGATACCTTTGATGATATCGGGGCTACCGTAAAGAAAGTGCAGCGGCTCACTGCCCTCGGAGGTATCAACCAACTCTCCGATCTTGTTCTTCAGCACATAATGAACGGTAAAAACGTCCGGTTTTTCTTGAGAAGCTTGCATCAGGCTTTCGAGTTTCCTGTATCCGATGGATTTTCTGTCATTTGCAGACCGTGGATCACAAGACCGCGATCCAGTTTTTCACGCAGCCCTGAAGGCTGATGCAGGCTCATTCGTTGCAGCAACTCTGCATACCGACCCTGTTCATCCTTGGCGCGAATGGCTTGCAGGAGGGCCGACAGTTTACCACGGCGAGTCGCCGTTTCAGTCTTCAGTTTTTTGAGTGCCTTACCCAGAACCAGCTCCTGATCAGTAAAGTCCCGACCAAAGGGAAACGCCGGGAACCACTCTTTGCCTCCAGCCTCTGAAAACAGCTTTGCGATGGCCTCCGGAGTGTTATTCAGCCAGCTCGCAGGCAACCGGAATGCCACATCGACCTTTCCGGCTTTCTGAGCCCGTCTGAGCAGACCCTGCTGAAAACGGGAATCTGCGATGCGGATCAGACGCAGATACACCTGTTCATCTGACTGCCCGCGCAGATCGGCAATGCCGTACTCGGTGATCACGACGTCCCGAAGATGGCGTGGAATCGTGCAATGCCCATAATTGAAAAGAATGTTCGAAACCACTGTGCCTTGAGCTTTACGAGTACTTCGCAAAGCGATAATGGAGCGGGCTTCCGGCAATTCGTGGGCCATGGAAACAAAATTATACTGACCACCGACACCGCTGATGACGCGGCCATCCTCCAGCCCGTCGGAAACCGCCGCGCCACTCAGGGTATACATCATGGCCGTATTGATGAACCGGCTGTGTATCCGCTGGGCCGCCTTGAGTCGCTGATTGCCAAAGCGATGATCGTAAAGGTGGTTTATAAAATTGACACTCGTCATGCAGATACGATTGCGATCTTCATCTGAAAGCTCGCGAAGCGACTGATAAAACTGCTGGGGGCCAACATAGAACCCGCCGTGCATCGCAACTCCCCCTGTAAGACGCTCACCGAGGGCCAGAGCGCCAATCGCCTCCCTTGCCCCTGGGTCATCCAGGTCCGCGCCCAGTGAATCCTCTCCAATCCGGAGTCGGCCGCCCTTGAATTCAACCGTTGCGCGGAGAATCCCGTACCGCGTCAGCCAGGCTACATCCCGGGCCCGCATAGGTGAATCAATAAGCCCCTCCCTGCGAAGCACATCCAATGTAGCCAGCGAAACCTGTTCATCAATTTCGCCATTATTGATCAGTATTTGCAGATCAGCATGATCATATACCTCTCGCCGGACGACCCCAGCCTGCATAAGATACAGAAAGCCATCCACCATCATTTCACTGCAACCATAAAGGCCTTTTTCGAAGGTTCCGGTTCCACCTTCTTTTTCCACCAGAGGGAAATTTTCAGCGACCTTCAGATAATCAAAAATAGTCCGCCAGGCATCGTTATCGCTGTGGCGAAGAATTGCGCTATGCACCAGAGCTGCTCCGAGAGAGCCGATGCCCAGCTGCAGGGTCCCGCCGTCCTTGAGCATCGCACTGGCGTAAAAGCCAATCAGGTGATCCTCCGGACTGATGGCCATTTGGGGTGCAGAAAACAGCGGATATTCCGAAGCCTGATGTTCAAACACCATATCAAACTCATCTTCGGCCACGGCAGCATCACGACCGAACCAGGGAAGCTGGCGATTGATTTCGCCCACGATGGCCACCGGATTACCTTCAGCTTCCCGCGCACGAAGCATTGGCAACAGATCAAGACTCAAATCCGGGTTGCAGCTGAAGCTGACCGTGCCCGGAGCATCATACAGTTCACCGGGCGATACCATCTGAGCCACCACATTGACACCCAGGTCCATCAGGTCACGCGCGGCATGAGTGTAATTCGTGCATACATAGTGACGCTGCTGGCTACGGTTATTGAGATAACTACCAGCTTTGAAGAAAAATTCGGAAACCTGAACATTGGGCGGCAGGCAGTTATTGCTGACATCACGGGCATACTGCAAATCCGGAATATCACCGTAAAGGCGCTCTGCAAACGGCCCCATGAAACGCTTTTCCAGGGACGAACTTCCGGTGGGAGCCAGAAGTGACAGCGCTGTAAAGATGTGAAGATTTATCTCCGGGTCATCCTTGGCCCTCTGATAAAGCGCATTAAGAAAGCGGATCGGCTTTCCGAGCCCGAGAGGCAGGCCCAACATGATTTTTTTGCCAACCCGCTGGATAACTTCATCCACGCAACGCTCCGGGTCATTCAAACGTTGTTTGCTGCTTACCGCCATATACGCATCCTCATGATCAATCAGCGTGTAGCCATCAGTGAATCATCACATGACAAATCTAACCAGACAATGCATCAGATCATGGTTGCGAGCGTTAATCAGCTATGGCTTGAAGAATCAGATAAATAAAGAGGAAAACTGACGGCTGCTCGGGGTGAGCGGGAGGAGAAGGCCAACAGACCGTATATTCAGAGGCTGATTACGGGCTGCAGGGATCAGAAGTTCCATTTCAGGTTCAGGCTGGCACCTTCATTCAATAGCGCAACGCCGTGGTCCGCCTGAACAGGAGACGACGCGTACTGCTTACCGCTGTTATCTGTTCGCACCAGTGAGAGGCTTAGCAGGCGAGAGCCGATTTCAGCAACGGCATCTGCGGCGTCATCAAAATCCCCGGCCATACGTTGTTGAAGCTCATAAATGTCTTCAGCGGTCATGATTTCGCTCGGCTCATTAAACATGCGCTCAGATGCGTCAGCGCGAACCACAAATGCGGTAACGTTGAGAACAAGCAATGCGACAAAAATGCGAATAATCATGATACTTACGATGACCTTTTCATTGAACCGGAATAATACTTTCACCTTAGGCCAAAGTCTAACCTCTGGGCGACGAAAAGATGTGAATTCACACACAATTGCGCCGCCTTTTTGTCACCGGACTGCATTCTTTTTGTCAAAAAATAATCCGCAATGTTTCGAACTGTAACGACCACCTCGTCCGAAGCGGCCCATCCCTTTTGGTTCAATAACCTGGGTCAACGTTCAATAACACCCACCGTTCAGGGGCAAGGGTAAGTAAACTCCTTGTGAATGGTCTCAATCGCTTCCAGTGTATCCGGGCTAAGATCCACACTGAGCGAGCCAAGGTTTTCCCGAAGCTGCTCCATGGTAGTAGCGCCCACGATGTTACTGGTAACAAAGCTCCTGCTATTTACATAAGCCAGAGCCATCTGAACCGGAGACAGGCCATTTTGCCGGGCAAGCTCCACGTAGGCGCGAGTCGCATCTGCACCACCACCGCTGGTATAGCGGCTAAACCGCTCAAACAACGTCAGGCGGGCTTTCTCAGGCCATTTTCCGCCCATATATTTGCCAGACAACATACCGAAAGCCAGAGGCGAATAGGCCAGCAGGCCCGTATACTCCCGGTGTGCTATTTCGGCCATGCCCACTTCAAAAGACCGGTTCAGCAGATTGTAGGGATTCTGGATGCTGGCAATCCGCGGCCAGCCTTTTTCGCCAGCCAGCCGCAGGTACTCCATCGTGCCCCAAGGCGTCTCGTTAGAGAGGCCGATATGCCGAACCTTTCCTGTTTGAACCAATCCATTGAGCGCTTCCAGAGTTTCCTCAATCGGCGTGGATTTCTCTTTCGAGTCGTGCTCATAACCGAGCTTGCCGAAATAGTTGGTGTTTCTATCCGGCCAATGCACTTGGTACAGATCAATATAATCGGTCTGCAAGCGCTTCAGACTGGCATCACAGGCTTTCACAATCTGATCGCGGGTCAGTCGCGGACCACCGCGCAAATAACCCAACCCATTCCCCGGCCCGGCGACTTTCGAGGCAATTACCAGATCATCACGGCGCCCTCGTTTGGCCAGCCAGTTGCCCAGATAGGTTTCGGTCAGCCCCTGAGTCTCTGCCCGCGGCGGCACCGGATACATTTCTGCGGTATCGATAAAATTCACGCCCTCAGCAGTGGCGTAATCCAACTGTTCAAAAGCATCCTGCTCAGTGTTCTGCTCGCCCCAAGTCATGGTGCCAAGGCAGATCAGGGTGACATCTATGTCCGTACTGCCGAGCTTTCGGGTTTGCATAGCATCTCCGGTTCAGATTGTTAAATAAGTAAAGAGAATGTCACAGGAGCGTCGCATAACTGTCACTCGTCACGCCCATAGTGAAGGCATGTCAAGGCAACTCCGGAAAACGTTGTGATGAAAAACAAGCAGGCCAGCCCGCGAAAGCACCACATTACCATCGTTTCTGAAACGTTTCCGCCCGAAATCAATGGCGTTGCCAACACGCTGAAGCACCTGTGCCAAGGGCTAATGCAGCATGGGCACAAAGTCACCGTTGTACGCCCACGGCAACGCCAAGAGCGCAAAGGCGTGATATTGAGCGCAAATAAAGCGCTGTTCTCGCAGGAATATGTTGTGGCGGGTCTGCCCCTGCCCGGCTATGCCGATCTGCGTTTCGGCCTAGCCAAAAGCAGCGAACTCCGGCAGCTCTGGCATACCAACCGGCCGGACGCAGTTTATGTCGCTACCCAGGGGCCTTTAGGCATAGCTGCAGTCTCTGCGGCAAGAAAAATGGGCATCCCTGTCAGCTCTGGCTTCCACACCAACTTTCACCAGTACAGCCAATACTACGGCGTCGGGGCTCTGGAAAAGTTGCTTTGCGCCTATGGCCGCTGGTTCCACAATCGCACAGCGATAACGCTGGTTCCCACAAAGACAATGCAGCAGGTCACAGCAAAAATGGGCATCACGCCGACCGGCCTTTGGAGCCGTGGAGTGGATTGCAGCTACTTTACACCCAACAAGCGTGACGAATCGCTGCGCACACATTGGGGACTCGATGAAAACAGCTGCGCAGTGCTTTATGTAGGGCGACTGGCCGCAGAAAAAAACCTCAGGATGGCAGTGGCATGTTATGAGCGCATACGCAAGTTGCATCCTCGAGCCAAATTTGTACTGGTGGGTGATGGCCCGATGCGCAAACAGTTGGCCACGAAACACCCAGACTATATTTTTTGCGGCATCAAACGTGGCGAGGATCTCGCCCGCCATTATGCATCCGGTGACCTGTTCCTGTTTCCCAGCAAAACCGACACATTTGGGAACGTCGTACTTGAAGCAATGGCTAGCGGTCTCGCCGTCGTTGCTTACGACGACGCCGCGGCCAGCGAACACATCCGCCACAAAGAAAACGGCATAAAGGCTCCACTGGCCATGGATGAGAAATTCATTAGCGGGGCTCTCCGATTGGTTAACCAACCAACTCTGCTCAGCCGTATTCGCGTCCAGGCACGGCTGGATGCGCTCCAACTGAGCTGGGACTCGCAGATCGAAAAATTCGAGCAACTCGTGCTAAACGAACGCCCAAAGGCCCAACATTATGCCATTAACAGGCAAAGCATCTCGCTTCTTTGAATTGGCAGATCAGCGTGAGTACGCCTTCTGTCAGAGCATCAATCGAATGGTCAGGTTCCGGCCGGTATTCTGCTATTTCCAGTTGGTAAGCCGGTTGGGTGACGGATGGTTCTGGTACGCCTTGATTTTGGCCACCCCCTTCGTCGCACCCCACGCTGGCGCTGGATTGGCGCTGCTGATGACACTCACAGGCCTGACCTGCACCTTGGTCTATAAACTCCTTAAACACTGGCTGATCCGCGAACGACCGTTTATATCCTTCCCGTCCATTAACTGCGGTACGCCTCCGCTAGACCGCTATAGTTTTCCTTCCGGACACACGCTTCACGCCGCGTGCTTTCAGAGCATGCTATTCACAACGACGCCCAAACTGGCGCTGGCCACCCTTCCATTTACATTGAGCGTGGCTGCATCGCGGGTTGTTCTGGGACTGCACTACCCCACCGACGTTGTAGCTGGTGCATTGATCGGAAGCCTGATGGGTTATCTGTCAACTTTGTACTTTCTCAGCGACTTCCTCGCCCTGTTTCCCGGCTGACCTTAGTCGAACAACCGAAGCTGAGTAACGGGCGCATCATCATTGCGAAAACGCACACCCAGGCCCAGCAGGCGAACTGGCCGATCGCGATTGGTTACCAGCTCAGTCAGAAGTGGCAGGTAATCCTCAAAAGCCGGTTCCTTTATATTTTCCCGCACGCGTTCCAGAGTGTGCGTGGAAAAATCGCTGTACCGTATTTTGATAAACAGTTTGTGGATAGGCTTCTCCCGCCCTTTGCGAGAAAGCCGGAGGTTAAGATCGGCGGCCAGCGATGCCAGCACGGTTTCACAGGCCGACATATCGGGCAAATCCTGGGAGAACGTACGTTCTACACTCACGGATTTGGCAATCCGCGAAACCACCACAGGGCGCTCGTCCCGGCCATGGGCCATTTCATGCAGCCGATACCCCTGCTTACCAAAATGTTCGATCAACACCTCGACGCCCAGCGCCTGCAGATCACCACAGGTTTGTGCGCCAAGTGCATGCAGTTTCGCCGCTGTCACCTGCCCCACCCCGAACAGCTTCTCAACCTTCAGCTCCCGGACGAAATCGTTGATATCCTCAGGTTTTACCACAAACAGCCCATCGGGCTTTTTCCAGTCGCTGGCAATCTTGGCGAGGAATTTGTTGGGGGCCACGCCCGCAGAAATAGTGATCCCCACTTCCTTTTTAACCCGCTCCCGCAGGTACCGGGCCATCAGCGTGGCGCTGCCACGGTGATCGGTAATATCGGAAACATCCAGAAAGGCTTCATCCAGGGACAAAGGCTCAACAATATCCGTCAGTTCACGGAGAATGCTCATAATCTGCTGCGACACGACCCGATAACGGGGAATATCCGTTGGCACAGTTATCAGGCCCGGGCACAGCCGCCGGGCTTCACTGCCGGGCATAGCAGAGCGCACACCAAACGCACGGGCCTTGTAGTTGCAGGTGGTAACAACACCTCGGCCATCCGCACCGCCCACCGCCAGCGGAACATCTCGCAGTGTAGGGTCGTCACGCATCTCTACTGCCGCATAAAAGCAGTCACAATCCACGTGGATGATCTTGCGTTGAGGCATAATCACTGCGCTCGCGTCGGGTTTCTGTACATTTATACAGCCTTGTATCTTAAAGTAAGATGCTGAGAATGTCAGGAACTCCAAGATCACTACCGGATATCATCACGAGGCCCCATGACAAACCCCATTCCAGATTCTGAACGCACCGAAATAGAAGCAGCGGCATTTCGTCGTCTGGTTGGACATTTGCGCGACAACCCCGATGTTCAAAATATTGATCTGATGAATCTGGCCGGGTTCTGTCGCAACTGCCTTTCCAAATGGTACCGGGCAGAAGCCGGTGAGCGGGGCTTTGAGATGTCTGATCCCGCCGCCCGTGAAGAGATCTATGGCATGCCCTACGAAGAGTGGAAGGCGGCCAACCAGACCGGTCCCAGGCAGGACCACAAATAATGAACGTAAACGATGCACTGCGTATTCACCTGGCGTCGTTGGACGGTGGCCATGCGGATTTTGGTGACACTATGGCTTTGATCGAACGGCACTTTACCTATCAGCCTACGGGTTTCCATAACGGCCCTGGATTCAATGCCGCCGGAGAAAACACAGGATCCTGCCAGGTGTTCGGCATTGCTCAATACTGTAACCTTAACGAGGCCGATACCCTCAAGCTATTTGCGCAGCATTATCAGCAGGTTCTGGACAACCCCGCCGATGAAAGCCACGCCAATATCCGACAGTTCATCAGTACAGGCTGGTCCGGCATCCGTTTTGAAAACCCACCGCTGCGCCTACGCGAAACACCACCCGAGCCAGACACCAGGGAAGAGACCCACTCATGAGTGACACCGCCACCTCCGGGATAAAACAGGGATTCCAGCTGAGAAGCGCCAGCGTTTCCATGACAGCTCTGGAACTCTACTATTTCGATAATGACGAATTTGAAGAAACATTGAGGGACAAGATCAGCCAGGCCCCCGGTTTTTTCCGGGATATTCCGCTTATCATCAGCCTGGAAAAGTACGAAGGCCTCGACAGTGAGCTGGATTTCTTCAAAATTATCGGCACCTGCCGGCGTAACAATATCCATGTTATTGGCGTTCGCGGAGGTAGTGACGATCAGCGACGGTTGGCCCGGGGAGCCGCTTTAGCCCTGATGCCTGGAACCGGCCAGAGAGACCGGGCCCATGACACTGGCGCCGCAGCTGAAAAAGCACCAGAGCCACCTGCAGCACCCGCACCTCGGGCTGCGCCGGATGTTGTGCCAGCCAAAATCATCAGCCAACCGGTTCGCTCAGGCCAGCAAGTCCACGCTCCCGATGGCGATCTGGTTATTCTGGCTTCGGTCCAGGCGGGCGCAGAAGTGTTGGCGGCAGGCAACATTCACATCTACGGACCACTGCGAGGCAGGGCCTTGGCGGGCATCCACGGAGCTGAATCTGCAAGAATCTTTTGCCAATCACTTGAGGCAGAGCTTGTGTCCATCGCAGGACACTATAAAATCTCCGAAGATCTTCAGGATAGTGGCTGGAAAAGCGCTGTGCAGATTCAGCTCAGGGACGACTTGCTGGTGGTAACGCCACTGGATAAGGCCTGACACCGGAATCAAGCCTAATAATTTGACCGGTTTAACCGGCAGACACGACGAATCCACCGAGACACAGGAATTGAACCTTGGCTAGAATCATTGTCGTTACCTCAGGAAAGGGCGGCGTCGGTAAAACCACCACCAGCGCCTCCATCAGCACCGGGATTGCCAAACGTGGCCACAAAACGGTCGTGATTGACTTCGACGTTGGCTTGCGCAACCTGGACCTGATCATGAACTGCGAACGCCGTGTAGTGTATGACTTCGTAAATGTCATACAAGGCGAAGCATCGTTGAGCCAGGCGCTAATCCGGGACAAACGGGTCGATACGCTCTATATCCTCCCAACCTCCCAGACGAAGGAAAAGGAAGCTCTCACCAAAGAGGGCGTTGAGAAAGTCATCAACGAACTCTCCGAAACATTCGACTACATCATTTGCGACTCGCCTGCCGGTATCGAGCACGGCGCGATGATGGCTTTGTACTATGCAGATGAAGCCATTGTCGTAACCAACCCGGAAGTTTCCTCTGTTCGGGACTCCGACCGGATTCTTGGCATTCTGCAAAGTAAGTCCCGGCGCGCTGAAATGGGCCAGGAACCGGTCAAAGAGCATCTGCTACTGACCCGTTATAACCCGGACCGGGTTGCGCGGGGCGAAATGCTTTCTGTAGGGGATGTCGAAGAGATTCTCGCCATTCCGTTGCTGGGCGTTATCCCGGAAAGCCAGATTGTTCTCAACTCCTCAAACCAGGGGTTGCCGGTTATTCTGGAAGCCGAAAGCGATGCCGGCCAGGCTTACGATGACGCAGTTGCACGCCTTCTGGGTGAGGAGCGTGAACAGCGCTTCATGACCAACCAGAAAAAAGGCTTCTTCTCACGGATGTTCAAAGGAGGCTGACGGATGAGTTTCCTCGATTATTTCAGAGGCAAAAAGACCGGCTCCGCCAATGTGGCAAAAGAACGGCTGCAGATTATTGTGGCCCACGAGCGCGGCCAGCGCGACCAGCCCGACTATCTGCCGCAATTGCAGCAGGAACTGTTGGCGGTGATCCGCAAATATGTCCAGATCAGTGATGATATGGTCCAGGTAGAAGTGGACCGCAACGGCAGTTGCTCCGTTCTGGAGTTGAACGTAACGCTGCCGGAACGCTGAAGCCAGCTCAGGCCAGACCGCCTGACATGAAAAAAAGCACCTGCCCGGTTCTGTACAGGCAGGTGCCCTTCACTGAGACTTGGCCATTACCACCGGGCGAAATGGTCCTCGGCCAACCCCTTCAAGCCCTGAATAGCAATCTTTTCGCCTCCCTCATCAGTAATGATTCCATTAAAGGTACCAACATACTGCCGGAAATTGGACGCCATAATCCCCGCATTGAGCTTTTCTTTCCTTGCGGCTGCGGGCTCAAAGTGCAGATCAACCCGGCCATCTTCGGTGCTCACATGCCAGTCGCCTCCGGGATGATAACGATCAAAGTGAAACCGGGCAGCACCGAGCTTCTGGCATTGTCCATCCAGCCAGAGCGCATTTTCTGTCATGCCGGTTTCATTAACACCGGCGGCCAGGTTAATGCCTATGGAACGGCCATCCGTTAAACGGCCGGCCAGGCTTGCCCAGTTCCAGGCGGTTTCACGGCGCATGAAGCCGCAACTCCAGTCAATTGCACCACGGGTGGTCTCATCACACCGCCAGAGGCGATGGTCCCAGCGGACCTCACCCTCCACCGGCAGGCCCGCCGACTTTCGGGTAAACACCCAACCGTTGTAGCCCGCCGGGCAAAGCAGACGCAGAGGATCATTATCCTCTTTCAGCGTTAGCTCCACGCGGATACCGCCAGGCGCGGATACAGAGATACTCCTGCCCCCGGCAAAAGGCAGAATGCGCATGGTAACCTCACCTTTAGTAAAGGAGGCTGCCCCATGTTCTGGATAGGGCTCAATCCGGGTGCCCAGCGCCAACGGGCTCATGAAACTGTGTTCCAGCATTTGTCTGGAGGCGAAATCGTAAAGATAGAAAAAACCACTTCCCATCAATTTCAAATCTACAATAGCCAGGCCAAACACCCACCCAGGTCCCGTCGCGCTGACGAACTGAAACTGGTTGAAGCCCCACCGCCGGGCCAGCTCCGAACGCGGGCGATCCATCACGGTTCGCAAGTCGTAATCCAGATAGTTTATTTCATCTACGGGCCGGTCAAGCACACCCGGTGAGATGCGCCCCTTTGCATCAATCAGTTTTGTGTTGGTCATTGTTATCGTCAGATCGGGCCAATTTTACGAACTGCTTCACCGGGCCGCTACCTGGTTCACAATCCCCTGGTTCAGGAGACATAACGCCCAACGCCTCATGTTAGACTCGGCCTCCTTATCGCCAAGGAAGTGTAGCTTATGAGAAAGACCGAAGCCCATGGATTGAAAGGCTGGGCCTCAGTCATCAGCGGTGTGATTTGCGCCCTGCTGGTTTCTGCGATAGCAGCTGCCACCGCCCGCGCGGCACTGCCGACCGAAGACAGCGAGGCATGGAGCCTGCGCAAGGAAACCGGCGATATTCGTGTATACACCATGGAGCAAAGCGACTCCAGTTTTCAGGCATTCAAAGCAGAGGCTCTGCTCGACGCCCCCATCGAAGCCATAATGGCTGTCATGGTGGATCCGGCATCCTGTATTGAGTGGGTGCTGAACTGCTCCGAATCCTACGGCGTGGGCAAAAACAGCTTTCATGATCGCTATGCCTACTCTGTTAATGACATGCCGTGGCCGGTAACAGATCGTGATTATGTTCTGAATATCCGCACACGCGGTAACGAGTCTGCCGGTGAAATCATCATGGAGATGAGCGCCACCCCCGGCAAACGGGCAGAAATCAGCAACCGGATAAGGGTTGATCGCTCAGACACCCTGTACCGGTTTATCCCCGAAGGCACCAAAACCCGAATGATCTGGCTACAACACACAGACCCGAACGGCGCACTGCCGGGATGGCTTGTAAACACGCTTCTGATTGATATACCGGTGAGGTCCATGGAAACGTTGGAACGGGTATCTGCCCAAGAGCGCTATCAGGGCTTCAGCCTGGTATATGACGCAGATGGCCGCCTGGTTAATGTAAGGCAACCTGACGGCAACTGAGGGGTGACGGGCAGAGTGCGAAGCGCTAAGCTCTGGGGAAAAGATTCATAAGGCAGAAAACATCCGATGACCGTGCTTGCTCGCGAGATAATGACACCCAGCATCAAGGCGGTACCGCAATCCTGGACTATGGATCGCCTGGCCCGCTTTCTCACCGACAACGAAATTACCGGCAGCCCTGTTACGGATGAATCCGGTGACATTGTTGGCATTGCCACACTCAAAGACATCACAGAATTCCGCTGGAATGCCAAGCGATCCGAGCCCGGCAATGAACTCACCGTGGAAGACCAACAGGAAGCAAGGCGTTTACGCATGGTGCTTTTTGAGGAAATGGGCAAAGTGCCGGTAGAAGTCAGGGATATCATGACGCCCATCGTATTATCGGTTGACGAAACAACGCCGGTGCGCGACATTGCCAACATCATGATGAGCGAGCATCTGCACCGGATTTTTGTCACCCGGGATGCAAAGATAACCGGCATTGTAACGACATATGATATGCTGAAAGTCGTCTCGAATGAGGAGCTTACGAAACGCTGCGCCAGTAACAGCTGAACCATCACAGAGGTAGCGCCCCCTATGCCCAGAACACCGGAAAGTGCACCGAAAGCTCAAAAAACAATGTACGTCCTCGATACCAACGTCCTGATCCACGACCCGAACGCCCTCCTCAACTTTGAAGAACACGATGTCATCATCCCGATGACCGTCCTTGAAGAACTCGACGGCCTGAAATCCGGTAAGCAGAGTGTCGCGGCTGATTGTCGCCAGGCAATCCGCACCATCGACCGGCTACTTGGTGACGCGAGCCCCAAGGATATTGAAAAAGGTGTACCCATCGTTCGGGCCAAGATGGCGAAGCCCCTGGGCACGCTCTCCATATTGATGAGCACCGAGCACACCGGCAACCACTCACTGCCCGAGCACCTGAACGACAACAAGATCATCAACACCCTCGCTGCGCTTCAGGAACGGCACAAGTCCCGGGATATCATACTGGTCAGTAAAGACATCAACATGCGCCTGAAAGCCCGTGGCTTTGGTGTCGAGGCCCAGGACTACCAAAACGACCAGTTGGTTGATGACATTGACCTGCTTCCAAAAGGCTATATCGAGTTCCCGAACTCCTTCTGGGACACCATTGCCAAAGTGGAAACCCAGCAGCGCGAGGGGGTAACCGAACATATCCTCAAGCGCGAAGGCGAGTTGGCCAAACTCAACATCAACGAGTTTGTGCTTGATGAACAGGGCTTTATCGGCAGAGCAGTCAATATCACCGACACTCAGGTGGTCATCCGGGATTTGCACCAGCACGATCTGATGAACGAAGAGGTCTGGGGCTTGGTGCCCCGGGATATCTATCAGGCTATGGCCCTGAACCTGCTGCTTGATCCGGATATCCACCTGGTCAACCTCACCGGCTCAGCCGGCTCCGGTAAAACCATTCTGGCGCTGGCGGCCTGCATTGAAATGACCGTTGCCAGCAAGCTTTACAAGCGGATTATTACCACACGCTCTACCCAGGGCCTGGATGAGGATATCGGTTTTCTGCCCGGCACCGAGGCTGAAAAAATGGAGCCTTGGCTGGGCGCCATCGTGGATAACCTCGAAGCACTGCACGAAGACGATGAGAACATGACCGCCAGTGTGGACTACATTCTCAGCAAGGTGCCCCTGCACTTCAAATCCATGAACTACATTCGTGGCCGCAGCTTCCAGCACAGCCTGATCATTATTGATGAGTCCCAGAACCTGACTCCACATCAGATCAAGACCATCATCACCCGCGCGGGTAACGGCTCCAAGGTGATCTGCCTGGGCAACCTGGCGCAGATCGACACACCCTACCTGAGTGCTCTGAGCTCCGGCCTGACCTACATGACCGAACGCTTCAAGAACTTCGGTCACGGCGGGCACATTCACCTGCAAGGTGTGCCGCGCTCACTGCTTGCGGAGTTTGCGGAAGCCAACCTCTGATACAGAGCCAAAAAAGCCGGGGTCAAGGCCCCGGCTTTTAACGCTCTGGCACTCACACCCGGTAACGACTGACCTGATCTGACATATCTGCCGCCAGCGCCTTAAGCCGCTGTGTTGCCAAACCTGCCCGATACGTCCCCTGAGCTGTCTGCTCCGTGATCGCAACAATCTCGTGAACGTTCTGGTTGATGGTCTCGGAAACGCTGGTCTGCTCCTCGGCGGCACTGGCAATCTGGGTGTTCATATCGTTGATCGTACCGGCCGCCTGATTGATTCTCTGCAGCGCGTCATTCACCTTGCGCGTCTCCGCAACAGCGGCCTCACTGCGCTCACTGATCGAACCAATCACCTTCACTGCGTTGCCAGCACCGGACTGTAGCCGCTCGATGGTTTCCTGGATTTCCTGAGTGCTCTTTTGAGTCCTGCTTGCCAGCGTGCGAACTTCATCTGCCACAACCGCAAAGCCCCGACCCGCTTCGCCGGCGCGTGCCGCTTCGATGGCAGCATTCAGGGCAAGCAGGTTTGTCTGGTCAGCTATTTCACGGATCACCTCCAGAACGCTGTCGATCTTGCGGGAATCAGCACCAAGCTTCTCAATAACTTTAACGCCCTCTTCAACCTGCTCGGACAAGCCACCGAGCACATCAATGGTCTGATGTACCAGCCCCTGAGCATCGCATACCTGCACGTTGGCTTGGTCCGCTGCATCAGACGCTTCACTGGCGTTATTGGCAACCTCCTGAGCAGCGGCGGTCATCTCGTTCATGGCCGTCGCGACCTGATCACTCTCAGATTTCTGCCGTTCTACGCCCTGCTCTGCCTCCCCCATTATCTGATTCAGCTCCGTAGAAGCTTCATTCAGAGTGCGAGTGGACGAAAGTACCCGCTCAACCAACCCGTGCACCTGGTCTGCAAAGCTGTTGAAAGCCGTCGCGAGCTGGCCCAGCTCATCCTTGCCGTCTACCTCCAACCGACGGGTCAGGTCGCCATCGCCACTGGCGATGTCATTCATGGCAGATACCGCCGATTTAAGTGGCCCGATAATGCTGCGCACTACAATCAAGGCTAAAAACACGATGATGGCCAATGCGATCAACGAAGTGGTTACTGAACCGATTACTGCGCTACTGAGGGCCTCCCCGACTTTTTTGTCCATGGCAGCGACCTGTTTTTCCAGGCCATCTACCCAAAACCCGGTACCAATCATAATATCCCACTTCGGAAGCATCACTGCATAACCAAGCTTCGCTGCAACCTCACCTGTGCTCTCGTTCCGCCACTCGTAGGAAACATAGTCCCCGCCACTACGTGCCACTCTGACCAGTTCGCGGATCAGATAGGTACCGTTGGGGTCCTGAACGTCCCAGAGGTTCTTGCCTTCTAATGCCGGATTTGCGCCATGCATAACGGTCAGCCCACGGGTGTCAGTGGCGAAGATATAACCCGGAATGCCGGAGTCATCGAAACGTAGCTGACGCAGGATATCCCATGCCTGCGCTCGAACCTCGGGATCATTAGCCGAGCCAGGCTGATTATAAAGATGACTAATTGAGGTTCGCGCAAGTTCGATATAGTTTTTAAGTTCCTGGCGCTTGCTCGCCTCCATATCCGAGTAAAACCCGGCCAACGCTTCATCACCAATGTCTTTGGCCTGCTTCAGGTTATACGTGGTCAAAAGCACCGTTAGTAAACCTACAGGCACCAGGGCCAGAAGCAGCACCCGTGTTTGAATGGTCAGATTTTTCATGTCAGGCGATTCTTCTGTCTATTGCAGGAATGGGCCGGAACTCCGGCCCTGAAAAAGAACCCGCGATAGTAAGAACACCCGAACAAATTTTCACTAAGAGTATTACGTATTTTTTATACAGAGTGTAAACACTCGTACCATTATCAATCGATCGGTGATCACCATACGAAACATGGTTTTACCATGAGTCAGTCTTTAAACTGAACTTTATCCAGACCGTGCTTCTTCATTTTGTCGTACAACGTTTTGCGGGCAACACCCAATTGCACCATGGTGTCCTTGATACTGCCGTTGCAAGCGTTGAGCGCACTGGTCAGCACCGAATGCTCAAAGCTGTCCATCATTTCGGTGAGGGTTCGCCGCCCACTCACATCGGCCTTGGCTGCCGGCTCACCTTCCTCCAGAGCCGCTGCACCCAGCAGCACATAGCGCTCTGCCAGGTTGCGCAACTCACGTACATTGCCCGGCCAACTGTGGTGCATAAGCCGCGCGGCCTGGCTGGCATCCAGTGGCACGCTTTCCCGGTCGTAACGAGCGGCGGCAATCAAAACAAAATGGTGAAACAACATCGGGATGTCTTCTTTGCGCTCGCGCAACGGCGGAATATCCACTTTCACCACATTCAGCCGGTAATAAAGATCCGCGCGAAAACGGCCTTCGTCACTGAGGGTTTTGAGATCGGCTTTGGTGGCCGCAATAATGCGCACATCCAGCTCCTGAACCTGATTGCTACCCAGGCGTTCGACCTTTTGCTCTTCCAGCACTCTGAGCAGCTTGATCTGCAGCGGCATGGGCATGCTTTCAACTTCATCCAGGAACAAGGTGCCCCGGTGGGCATGCTCGATCTTGCCAATGCGGCGTTTATCCGCACCGGTAAACGCCCCGGCTTCGTGGCCAAACAGCTCACTTTCAATCAGGTTTTCCGGCACAGCACCGCAGTTGATCGCCACAAAATTGTGCGCGCCACGCGGTCCGCTTTCGTGGATATAACGAGCCAGAGCATCCTTGCCGGAGCCGGTCTCACCAAACAGCAGAATGTTCGCGGTAATGTCCAGTATCGGTGCGATGGTATCCATCACCTTGCGCATGCTGGGTGTATCGCCAAGAATCCTCGGGCCAGGCCGGGCCAGATGGCGCAGCTGGGCCTTCAGGCGACGGTTTTCCAGCGCGAGGTGCCGCTTCTCCAACGCATGCCTTAGCAGTTCGATCAGCTCGTCGTGATTAAACGGCTTCTCGATGAAATCATAGGCACCCTGCTGCATGGCGGAAACCGCCGTACTAATGTCGCCCTGCCCAGTCAGAATAATAACGGGAATAGTCTTGTCCAGAGCCTGAACGGCGCTCAGCATCTCAAGCCCGTCCATACCCGGCATGTTGTAATCACACAGCACCACGCCGTTGTATTCCGGCGTAATGGCTTCAAGGCCGGATTCGGCACTCTCAAAACAGCGCACAGGCATCTCTTCGAGAGTCAGCGCCTGAGCGATGGCATTACGGATGTGTGGATCATCATCCACAAAGATTACCGAGGGTTCTGTCATTCCGTGGCCTCCCGCTTTTTCAGGGTAAATTCGAATTCCGCACCGGATACATCACTGCGGTTGCGACCGGTAAGCCGGCCACCCAAGGCATCAGCAATCTGCCTTGAGATAGACAACCCGAGCCCGAGGCCTTGCTTGACTGACTTGGTGGTAAAGAAAGGTTCAAAAATCTGCTCTGTATTCGCCGGTAGTCCGGAGCCGTTATCCCGAACCAGACAGCACCAGCTCCCCTCCTTGCCCTCAACCTTTATGGTAATTTCCGGTTGCTCCTGGCCTTCAACAGCCTGCACAGCGTTGGCAAGCAAGTTAACCATCACCTGCTCAATGCGAATCAGATCCCCATGGCAAAAAACCGGGTGCTCAGGGCGGCCCCATTTAATATCAACACCCGCGCTGCTCTTCTGCGCCGTAATAATTTTCAGCGACGCATCCACCGACAGGCGAAAATCGACAATTGTTGGCGGACCTTCAGACTTGCGGGCAAAAACCTTGAACTGCCGGGTGAGCTCCGCCATCTTGTCGCAAAGGAGTACGATTTCACTGAGGTTCTCATCCACCATATCGGCGGCGCCTTTTTCCAGGAAGCGACGGCTATTTCTTGCGTAGGTCTGAATGGCGGTAAGGGGCTGGCTCATTTCATGATTAAGGCCCGCAGACATCTGCCCCAGCACCGCCAGCTTGGCCGCCTGAATAAGCTCTTGCTGGGTTTCCCGTAACTCACTCTGGGTGCGCTCCCGCTCCCGTATCTCGTCCAGCAGTTTGCGATTGGAACGCTCCAGATCTACCGTTCGCTCCGCCACGCTGAGCTCAAGCTGCTCGCCCCTGAGGGCCAGTTCCGCTTCGCGACGGTAACGCTCACGCAAGTAGAGCCAGGCCAGAAAACCACCGAAAAAGATCGCGACGCCTCCGGCCACAAACCCGAGCCGTGCCCAGATAACCGAGCGAGTGCTCACCATAACCTGCAGCGTCCAGTCCAGCCTTGGTAAAGGTGTTCGAACACTCAGGTACTCCCGGCCACCGCCATTCTCACTAATGCGTAACGTCTCGGAGGAGCCAGACAAGCCAAGGGGCTTCTCCTGATAGTTCAGGGCGACCGGTTTGAGGTCACGGCCCGGGTAACGCTGGCGCGACGCCTCACCTGGAGCGTCTTCGGCATTGCCGGTAAAATCCCGGTAAAGCCATTGGGACTTACTCGCCAGGAAGCTGACACCAGCTTCATCCAGCACCACCATTTCGGCCTCGCGTAGGGAACCTGGCCGGTGCCATTGAGACTCCAGCTCATGCACCAGTACTTTTACCGTAACAATGCCCAGAACCTCGGAGCCCTGCCCGCGAACCGGGTGAGAAAAGTAGAGGCCCCGAACGCCCGACATAAGCCCAAGTGCAAAGTAGACCGCCGAATGGCCGCTTTCCATCGCCTCATAAAAGTACGGCCTGAAGGCGAAATTCCGGCCTACAAAGCTGTCTGCCTGCTGGTAGTTATTGGCCGCAATCGTAAGCCCCGACGTGTCCATCAGATAAACATCGGAACTGCCCACAATCGTGGCCATGCGCTGCATCTGTTCGTTGGCCTGGTGAATAATGGCGGGATCGTCAGGAGAGCTCAGTGCGGCGGCAAGTAAGGGGTGCTCTGCCATAAGTTCGGGAATAGGCAGGTATCGGTTAAGCTCGTTCCCGACAAGCTGGCGATAGCGGAAAGACTCCTCAAGACTGTCCTGCTCAACCTGCCGGTAGCCAACCCAGCCACCCAGTATCCAGGACACCGCAAGGGTGACCACAAAGACAAAAAAAGCGCCTATCCGGTAGGACATAACCCGGTTCCCGCAACACCGTTAAAGGACGCCAGAGTATAGCCCGGCCCTTTGAAGGACAAGCGCAAAGAGGGCAAGCACGTTCAGTGCTGCGCCCTCCCCACACTTACCAATGCCGGAACACTCAGGCCGCTGCCACGCGCCCTTTGCGCTGCCGTTGCATCACAAACACCATCGCTGCAAGCGCGATACCTGCCAGATCCGATACCAGGCCGCCCTCAATCATCAGCAATGCAGCGCCGATCAGCATCAAACGCGCTAGCCAGGGGGCCGACACATCGGCAAACCAACCCATTACGCCGCCCGACAACATGTACACACCAAAGAGCGCGGTGACCAGAGCACGGGCGATATCAATCCATCCTGCTTCCATCAACAGCGCACCGTTGTAGAAGAACATGAAGGGTACGATGAACGCCGCAATACCAATCCGGAAAGAGGCTACCGAGGTTTCCATAGCGTTGGCACCGGAGATCCCTGCGGCAGCATAAGATGCCAAAGCAACCGGCGGCGTAATGGCAGAAACCACCGCAAAATAGAACACGAAGAAGTGCGCCGTCAGCGGCTCAATACCCAGCTGCACCAGGCCCGGCGCGACCACCGAAGCGGCAACGGCATAGGCGGCCGTTGTCGGCATTCCCATACCCAGAAGAATGGAGATGAACATGGCGAAGATCAGTGCCAGAAGCTGGCTGGCCTCTGCCACATCAAGTAACAGAACCGAGAAGCGGGCACCGACACCGGTCAGGGAAATCACACCAACGATAACGCCTGCCGCCGCACACACCACGATAATCTGTATGGCCATGTACGAGGCAATTTCCAACGCATGCAGAACCGCGCGAACACCCATCTTGTTCGGCGAGAACCAGCTGACAACCGCTGCAGACACCATGGCGAGAGTACCGGCCCGTATCACCGAATACCCCATAAACAACGCCACCACCAGAATGATGATCGGTATAAACAGGTAGCACTGTTTAACCATGGTGCGCAGTTTTGGCAGCTCGTCTTCCCGCATGCCACGCATACCGGTTTTTGCAGCTTCAAAATCGACCATGAAGTAAACAGACGCGAAATACAGAATTGCAGGAATAATGGCCGCGATGGCGATCTCGGTATACGGAATACCGGTAATCTCGGCCATGATGAAGGCACCTGCCCCCATAATCGGAGGCATGATCTGGCCACCGGTAGAGGCCGCCGCTTCCACGGCGCCGGCGGATTTTTTGCTGTAACCCACTTTTTTCATCAGCGGGATAGTCAGCGACCCGGTAGATACCACGTTGCCGGCGCTGGTGCCGTTGATCATACCCATCAGGCCGGAGGCAAAAATGGACACCTTGGCGGGACCACCCCGTGAACGCCCGGCCGCCGCAAACGCGAAGTTTACGAAGTAATCACCCACTTTTGAGGCCTGCAAAAACGCGGCAAAAATGATGAACAGAATAATGTACGTGGACGACACCGCCGTGGTGGGCCCAAGAATACCGGCATCGGTATAAACCTGACTGAAAAAACGCTGTACAGACAGCCCCGGATAGCCCAGAAAGCCCGGCAGATATGGCCCGGCAAACACATACACCAGAAACACCAGCCCAATGATTACCAGCGCCAGGCCGGCGACCCGGCGGGTAAGCTCCATAATCAGCGCTGTGCCCGCAACGGCAGCAAAGGATATGCCCACCGGCGCAAACGAGGTGCCCGTCGACATGCGCATGGCGGTGTTGTAAGCCACCAGAAAGTAAGCCGCGACGGCGATCGAGCATACAATCAACACTAGATCCGGCACGCTGAAACGCGAGCGTTCACGCTGATGGAACCAGCTCAACACAATGCCTACAGCCGTTACCGCCAGCAGGGGCCAGCCAAAATGCCAGGTTTCCAGTTCAACGGGAATTCGCATGGCGCCGTTCTGGACCATCTGCCAGAACGAAAACGTCTGATACAGCACGTAAAATGCCGGTAAAAGCGCAGCGGCACCTATCCACGTAGTCCAGCGATGGCGCGCAGAGCCTTCTTCGGCAGAAACAAAACGGGCCCCGGCAAACAGAACAAAACCCAGAACAAGCGCCCCGGCAATGTGCACGATCCTGAACGACCAGGTTTCCAGAGGTGCGATGTTCAGCACATAGAGATGGAAGGATGAGTAAACAATCGCGAGCAAAGAAACAAACTTCATCATGCTGCCTTCAAACAGCCTGCGATTTGCCTCTACAGGTTCCTGGTCCACATCGTGGGCAAGCACGTGGTCTTCGCCCACCTCCACGTCGGAAAAATCTTTGGGGTCTCGTTCAAGTGTCATTGGGTATCCTGCCTGCAGGCAAATCGGAGCCGGCTAACTGCCGGCTATTGTTCAGGGGCCTTGCGGCCCCCTTCTTTCAAGCATTCAGATCAACGGGCTTTGCTTGAGTGCTACTTGATCTTGCTTTCTTCGATGGTGTAACCGTTCTCGTTGAACCAGCGAGCTGCACCGGCATGCCAGGGCAGAACGTTGTTCTTTTTGTAATTCTCGGGAACCGAGTTACGGGCGGCCTTGTGGATGGAGACCATTCTTTCGTTCTGCTCCATGGTCAGTTTGGTGATTTCATACACAAAGCTTTCAGGCACATCGCAATTCACCATGGCAAAGTTCCACATGGAAACCACACGCGACGGCTTGTCCAGAGACTGATAGGTGCTTGCCGGAATAATGAATTCAGATACCGGGAAGTTATCAGTAACCTTCTTTGCTTCCTCATCGGTCATGCCAATGATGTTTACATCGGTCTGAACTTCCAGCTGGCTCACAGCCGGAATCGGAATGCCTGCAGCAAAAGCCACAACATCAATCAGGCCATCCTGAAGCTGACCACCAAGATCAGACCAGCTGCCGTTACGGCGCTTGAAGTCCACACCCAAGGTTTCCATCATGCGCGGGAAATAGGTGTCAGACGTTGAGCCCGCCGGGCCAAAACCGATAGTGGCACCATCCGGAATGTCGGAAATAGAAGTGATACCGGAGCTGCTAAGCGCAGTCACCGAGAAAGGCGTCTCATACATGGGGAACATGGCACAAACGTTGTCCATCTTCATGCCTGGAGCCAGAGGGCTGTTGCCTTCCATGGATTCACGAGCCGGACCCATGGTGGTCAAGCCAAATTTGAGATCACCGGTATGTACCAATGCCATGTTCTGCATAGGGCCTCCGGTGATTTCAGCACCTCCGGAAACACCCAGGTTTTCCGCAACAAAGTTAGCCCAGCCTGAACCATAGGCGAAGTAAGTACCGCCCTGGCTGGCCGTTCCCACGGTAAAGTTATCCGGCCATCCGGCCCGATCCTGGGCAATAACAGGACTAGCAACAATAAGAGTAGAGGCGAATGCCGCCGCCATAATGGCTTGGGTCTTCATAGAGAATGCTCCCTGGTTCATTTTGTTTATTGGGTGCTCGACGAAGCCCGGAAGGGCTGCGATGCAAAAGAAGTAGCAAGGAGCAGGCCAGATTAAAAAACGGCCATAAAACAAAGGTTTTCTGATAAACCGGAAAATAAACGCTAAGGAATGGGTACGTTCTCACCCATTAATAAAGGCCTATGGGTTGAATTCCGCCACACTGAACTGGAGTGCTAATAGACGCTTTATGAGCGGAAACATTGAGCCGCTGCAACCGCCCGCATTTCGAGTTAGGTCTTAAGTCCTTGCTCACAGATGCTCGGCGTTTACTCAATCAGGCCAACGTTGCGAATACGGTGCATCACTCCGCTAATGCGGTAAGTTCAGTGCAAGAATCACCATTGCCGGCTATGTTTCTTATGAGTGCCCAGTCAGACCGTCGGTGCACTGGCTAAAACCACATCAAAGTGCCATTTGATCAGGCTGTTCGTTGGCGCGAAATCAGACTCTCAAGGAAAGGGAATACCATGTTAACGATCAAATGTGGACAAGGGGTTAGTAGCTTCAGCTTTAAACTGTTTGACTGGAACGATTACAACCGCAAGGCACCCGAATTCATGATTGCGTCTTTCAGTAGCGGAGGACACGGCTCTGTAAACGCTGCGAATCCGCAATGGCAACACGACCATGGATCGAAACGCCTTATGATCAGTTGGTCTGCTGGTGGTATGAATGGAGGGGTTGGTTGGGCGGCAAAATCAGATCGTGGCGGGCCTTATAATGCATCGCACACGCTCATCGCAAACTATGATGGCCGCCATTTCAAGCTGGTTGACTGGACAACGGTACTGAACGAATATCAGAGCGAAAATGATGAAATTTTCACTCACGGCAGCGTCTCCCCTGACAACACTGGTTTCTTGATTGCCGCTGCCTTGATTGGTGGTCTCGCAACGGGTATTGCGGCACTGGGTCCAGTGGGGGCATTACCTGCGGGGTTGGTTTTGTCTCTCGGGGGGTTAGCCTTACTGGCTTTCGAAGATCAGGAGCCTCCCGCTGCGCCCAATATTCAGCAGATAAAAGCCGTTATTGAAAAGGTTATCAGAGATGAACTTACAAGAGATAGAGCGATAGATCTTTCCGTTGATTTGCTCACCACGTCCAGCAAATTCATTGAACTGACCAGGCTGGTCAAGTCAGAAATGAATGACTCAGGCAGTGGGACAACCTATGAGCAACAGCTTATTGCCTTTGTCAACGATCAGTTCAACGCAACTGGCGACGGGTCGCTGAATAATTCCATAACCTATCTCAACACACAGCCGGACATTGCCCGGCTTATTCTCCCAAGCTACGCAACGGGTATTGGTGTTCACCTTCACCTCAGACGTTTGCATGCCTTGCAAGCTCAACTGAAGGGCAGCCCCGTCACCGCCGGAGTTGTCTCGGTATTTCTCGCTGAGGTCCGGGAATGTCGCAGGGGTCTTGAGGCGGCCATGGCCGGGTATGACAGGTTGTGCAACGAAAGCATTGGTGAAGTTTACCTTATCGGTCTTGCCGAAGCTGAGACCCTGAGAGAACTCCTGAACATCAGATACCTGGGAGCTCCAACAAATGAAAGACTGGAGTCTCTGGTGGCACAGCTTTCAGACCTTGAATCAGCTCTGGAGGAAGATGAAGCCGGCCCTATCACCCACTTTTTCAACATTAACTGGCTGAACAACCAAGTCCGACCGAGACCACCTACCTTGCGGTTTGATTAAGCGGTGCCCTCGTTTCAGGGAGTGTATAACCAATCACTGTAGTAAGTTCCGGGCCTGATAGCCCTACCCCGAACGCCTACCGAGCACCAATCGGTAGGCGACGCGAAACCAAAGCGTTAGGTTTCAGGAGGAAAATGTCTCCCGCTATGGCAGAACTATTCGAATTTGAGACCAGTCGGCTCAGATTACGGCAATGGCAAAAAAGCGATTTCGAGTCATTCGCAGCTCTGAACGCAGACCCACGGGTTATGCAGCACTTTCCCGAGCCGCTGAGCCGTCAGGCGAGCAATGAAATGGCGGAGAAAATCCGCACGCTCATCAAGCAGCGCGGTTGGGGGTTCTGGGCGGTAGAGGTTAAGGATACCGAGCCCTTTATTGGTTTTTGTGGGTTACACGTGCCTATTGCTACGCTACCTTTTTCTCCGTGTGTCGAGATAGGTTGGCGGTTATCGTCAACTCACTGGGGGAAAGGCTATGCATCTGAGGCTGCTCGCGGTGCGTTACATGTTGCGTTTCAGCAGCTAGGGCTTTCTGAAATTGTCTCCTTTACCACTGTTGGCAATCGGCGATCGCGCCGTGTCATGGAGCGCATCGGCATGAACTACAGTGGAGAGTTTGAGCATCCCGGGTTGCCCGAGCGTAGCCCGTTGCGGCCGCATGTACTTTACCGGTTGCAACGAGGGCAGTGGGACGTAAAAGCCTGTTAAATAACTTTGAGGCCTGTCATGACACCATCTCGCGATGATGATTTTATTGTAGTAACCACCCCTGAAGCGGCGGTTGATCGCCTTGCCACCCTTTATGAAGAAGCCACCAGCGCACTGCGCGCGGCGCTGAAGCAGTATCTTGATTATCGCCAACTGCCGCAGGATTCCCAGTGCACCTTCCGTTACCCGGAACTGCGCCTGACCTATCAATCCCAGGGCGAAGTGCCCAGCAGCATACGTGCCTACGCGCGGCTGCAGGTGCCCGGTGTTTACACTATTACCGTGACTCAGCCCGAGGCTTTCAGGCGATATCTGGAGAGCCAGCTGGGGCATATGATGAGGGATTTCACCGTCGCTGTGGCTGTCGGGCGGAGCCAGGTCAACATTCCCTATCCCTATGTTGTTGAGCAAGGCGACGAGTTGGGCGCTTCGGGCGTTACCGCCAGCGAGCTGTCGCGGGTATTTCCCAGTACTGACCTGTCCGCCACCAGCGATAGCACCGCCGATGGCCTCTACGATTGGCAGGAGCTGGAGCAAATGCCTCTGGCTCTGTTCGATGCGGCGCGCACGGATTTTTCATTGCGCCGGCTGGTGCACTACACCGGCAGTGACTGGCAACATGTGCAGCCGTGGATATTACTGACCAACTACCATCGCTACGTCGACCAGTTTATTCGTCACGGGCTTGACATGCTGCAGGGCGGTTCACGCTTTCAAAGCATGGTGTTGCCCGGAAATGTGGTGATTGAGCGGGGCATGGCCGACGATGAAATGGAGGCGATTGTCGACTCTGTGGTCTGGCACCGGTTCCAGATGCCAGCTTATCACCTGAAGGCTTCGGAGCCCGGGCAAGGTATTACCCTGGTCAATATTGGCGTAGGGCCATCCAACGCCAAGAACATCACCGATCACCTCGCCGTAATGCGCCCGCACTGCTGGCTGATGATCGGTCACTGCGGTGGGCTACGACAGTCACAGGTCATTGGTGACTATGTGCTGGCCCATGCCTATATGCGCAGAGACGGCATTCTTGACCGTGTACTGCCACCGAACATTCCACTGCCGGCGCTAGCTGAAGTACAGCAAGTGCTGCAGCAGGCGGCGGCGGAGATCACCGGCGACGAGGGTGACACGCTCCGGCGCCGACTGCGCACCGGCACTGTATTAACTTACGACGATCGCAACTGGGAGCTGCGCTGGGCGCAGGAGCGCTCGCAGATTAACCTGGCCCGCGCCATCGCGGTTGATATGGAGAGCGGCACCATCGCCGCGCAGGGTTATCGGTTTCGCGTGCCTTACGGCACTCTGCTGTGCGTCTCCGACAAACCACTGCACAGTGAGATCAAGCTACCCGGAGCAGCAGGTGCCTTTTATGAAAGTGCGGTTACCCAGCATTTGCATATCGGCATCCGCGCGCTGGAACTGATGCGCACTGAACGTTACACCCTGCATTCGCGCAAGCTGCGTAGCTTTGATGAGCCGCCATTTCGTTGAAGATGAGAAAAAACACATAACCAGCTGCAACTTTCTCCACTCCCACTGCGTATCTGGTGTTGGCTGCCCGTTTTTAATACCGGGTGGGAAATACAACAAAAACGCAGAACCGCACTTGGGGCGGCTCATGCCAGGAGAAAGTTGCATGCGCATAGCAAAGCGCTACATTCGAGTATCTTTCGCATCCGCGATGGCCCTGGCCATCGTCGGGACAACGCCGGCACACGCTGGCCTACTGGGTGGATTGCTTGGCGGCAACGGCAAAAGTGCCGGTGACGGCCAACCTTCTGAAGTCACAGGCGACGGTGGATTCTTCAGTAAACCCTTCGCCGAACCCACCATTCAGGTAGACGGGGAGCAGGTTGCTACCAGCGAACGCTGCATCCAGGAAGCCGACGGCAACCTTCAATGCAAGCCAGCAGCAGGCACCATCGCTGTGCTGGGTGATGGCCGTTTCATTTATCTGAATGCGCTTGAGGGTACGGAAAACGCGGAACTCGCAGTAATAGCCCAGTTTGGCGAGGTGTCGGTCAACGACCAGTCGCGCGTTATGACTCTGGACGAGAATGACCAACCAACCTGGATCAAGCCGGCGCAGAACGACGGTGGCGCCAACCCCGACGGCAACGACAGCACCACGCTGACCGGCGGACTACTTGATACGGCTGACAACACCGACATGAATGACGGCGCGCTGTTCTGTGCCGACGTGGTATTTCTCCCCGATGGCAGAATGATGGCGGTCGGCGGCACCGACTACTATTCGGAGCCCGGCATCGACGGCCTGCCTGTGGGCGTTGTGGAGCTGGAAGGCCTGAAGGCCTCACGTATCTATGATCCCGAGACCAACACCTGGAGCCAGAGCGGTGACATGCATTACGGCCGCTGGTATCCAAGTCTGGTGAGCCTGGCCAACAGCGACATATTTGTGGCCAGCGGCGTAACCAAACTGCTCAAGCCGGTTTACCCTGAGGACCCGCTTCAGTCTGGCCGAAACGTCGCACAGACCGAAACCTACGATATTGACAGCGGCACCTGGAGCAATAACGGCTCGGCGGCACAACGCTCGTTGCCACTGTTCCCGCGCATGCATCTGCTGCCCAACGGCCACGTTTTCTACAATGCCGGCGGCCAAGCATTCAACCCATTCGGGCAGGCCTATGACCAGGCGCTTTGGAACATTGTCGGCACCTATAACCCGTCCACCAAGCAGTGGACCGATCTTGGTTATGCCGGTCTTCCGCTGCGGCTCAACGAGTTAGGTCTGGCAGCGCTGAGCACCACGCTGAATCCAACCAATATCAATCCGGACCAGGTGGAGCAACTTCTGGGTGACCTGGTCGGCCAGACCCTGGATGACCCAACGGCCGCAATCGGTCAACTTCTGGAAACCCCGGTCGACGATCGAGCACTAGAGCGCGCCATCGGCTCCGGCATGCGTGGTTCAACCTTCTCGATTCAGCTGCCACTGCGGCCGGACAGCAACGGCGGTTATCACGAGTCTGAGTTCCTGACGGCTGGTGGTGTACCAACGTATGTTACGGCTGGCAGCCCGGGTGGCTATTTGCCAATTTCCTCGTCGCGTATCGACACCGTTACCACAAACGGCGACGACATGGCGTATGAGTCGCGCCTGACCGGCTCACTCAACCAGCCACGCTGGTACGGTTCGGGCGTGATGATGCCCGACAACAGCGTTATGGTGTTCTCCGGCGGCACCCGCGACGGCGTGGTAGCGACCGGGCTGGAAGGCGCAATTATCCAGTCTGAACGTTTTGATATTGAAACCGAAACCTGGAAGCCGATGGCCTCGGCTCATCGTGAGCGCACCTACCACAACACAGCTGTACTGATGACCGACGGACGGGTTCTGGTGGGCGGCCACTCGCCGATCAACACAGCCTATCTATCGTTCATCAACCTGGATGAGCTGGGATTTGCGGACTACGCCGGGCGTGACCCCTCGTTCGAGATCTACACACCGCCCTACGCTACGCGTGACGATCGCCCGACGATCGAAGAAGCGCCAGTCGCCCTGCTGACAAATGGCGGTGAGTTTGATATCCGCACGGACCGGACAGATATTGACCAGGTCATGCTTATTCGTCGCAAGGCAACCACCCACCTGATTGATGGCGATCAGCGCACCGTGGCGTTGCCGATCATAGGCCGCAATAGCGACAAGGTAACGGTCAAGATGACCAGCAACCGCGCGGTTCTGCCGGCTGGCCAGTATATGCTGTTTGTAAGCTACAAGGCCGAAGACGGCATGCGTTTACCTTCGAAGTCCACGCCTGTGAGCGTGCTGGCCGACCCTGGTAACCCGCATGGCCCACTCGCCCAGCAGATCGAACCGGCGCCGCAAGAAGACGAAAACAATGGCGGTATGGCTGGAGGTCTGCTTGGTGGACTGCTCAACAGTGGCAACAATGGCGGTTCGCTGTTGGATCCACTCCTCGACCTGAGCTCGGGTGGCGTTAGCGCAGTACCCACTCTTGGCCAGCTTCGTGACGGCACGCCGCAGCTTCTGACCGAGGGCGGCATTGCAATCGACGGCGGTGCTTCGGTGCTTAAACAGACCGTCGATGGTTTGCCAATCGCATTGCAAGGCCTGGTTATCGACTTCACCAATCTCGCTGGTAACAACTGATGAGTCGCTGCAACCCTAGCCTTCCCCCTCGGGGTGGGCTTTTTTTCGCGCTCATCGCCGCCAATTTGCTTTGGGCGCTTGCCGCCCATGGCCACGGCGGAAGTTCGAATGAAGACAACGGCAGCGTGTACGCAGTGCTCGACCCTCTGCCGGCGGAACTGTCGTCACTGCGGGTGCAACTGCGCAAAACCCTGGCACCCCAACTGCTGGTTTCCAATCCCACGGGCAAGTCGCTGACCATCGAGGATGAAACAGGTCGGCTTTTTCTGCGCATTGGCCCGGAAAATACCGAAGGGGATTTGGGCACCGCAGCGTTTCACCGCACCAACACCCTCATGGCACCCGGCGCGATTCCGGCGAACGCTTCGGGCGATCCACGCTGGACGGTCGTTGAAGCGACGCCTAACTGGGGCTGGTTCGATCTGCGGTTGCGCACAGACGCGGTCGATCTGCCCCACCAGGTAGTGGATGCGGGAGAGCGTGCCTTTGTTGGCCAATGGTCGGTGCCGGTCACGCTGGGCGATACCGAAAGCGCGATTTCCGGTCGTTTCGAGTATGTGCCCACGGCAGTTGGTATCGTCGAAGCACGGGTAGAGGACGTCGGTGCGTTGAAAGGTCAGGCGCTGATAAGAGCCATGCCTGGCAGTGCTCGCCCAGGGCTTTTTTTGTCCTACCGCGGCGATTCACCGTTAACGCTGATGGGCGAGCAAGGTGAGCCCTTCCTGCGTTTCTCAGCCCAGGGCGTCGAAGCCAATCGTCATAGCCCTACCTGGGGCATGGTAGCCCCTGCGGGTTCCCCTTCGTTCGTCGACAGCAAGGGCGATACCGAAGCGCGCTGGGCAAAGGTTTCGAACGGTCGAAGTTATGGCTGGATCGAACCCCGTGCAGCCCATGCCGACACGGTTGAGGACCCAACGCGATCTGGCGTGGTCAAGCGCTGGAGTATACCCATACGCATCGGCGATAACCGCAGCCGTATTGAGGGTGTAACCGAATGGTTCCCCGTTGAACCGATTGCCAGTATGTGATCGCAGCCAAAGCTGCTCACCAACGCCCTTGCAGCGTAGCCACAATCCGGCGGCCACCGGCCTTGTCCCGGTGCTCGCAAAGATAAATGCCCTGCCATGTTCCAAGCGCCAGGCGCCCGTGATGCACGGGCAGAGTGAGTGACGGGCCTATAAGAATGCTCTTGATGTGGGCAGGCATGTCATCTGGCCCTTCCATAACATGCTCATAGTGGGGGGCCCGCTCAGGCACCATCACGTTAAAGTGGCGTTCAAGGTCACCGCGCACGTCCGGGTCGGCGTTTTCGTTGACTGCCAGCGAAGCGGAGGTGTGCTGGATAAACAGGTGCAGCAAACCCACTTCGCAGTTGGTCATGTCCGGCGCCTGGGCCAGGATTTCATTGTTTACCAGATGAAATCCTCGCGGCAGCGGTGCCAGGTCAACAAACGTCTGATCCCAGATCATGGCGGCTCCTGTGGTTTATTTCTGGAGTTCGTCCCAGGGGTGCATGGGCACAACGGCTTCGCTCACTTCGGCCTCAAATGAGCTGCGAAAATAGTCCATGGCTTTCTCGGCTTCGTTCAGCTCGTCAAACCGCGCGATGTGATAGATCGCCTCGCCTTCGTTAACCAAAGGCAGATTATTCACACAAATCACGATGCCCGAGCAGGGTGATATAATCGCTGTTTCAGATTCACCAAAGGGATCGGCTACCATGGCAAGCTTCTGGCCTTTGCGTACTTTCTGCCCGAGCTGCGCAACGGGGCGCATGATGCCATCGATCTCTGCCCTCACCCACTGCGAACTGGCTGCAATTTCCGAACGCTTTTTCGTCGTACTGCGGCCTTTGCGTGGAGGAACCATTTCCAGTTCCCGCATCACTCGCATCACGCCTTTGGCGCCACTGCCAATTACAACGTCGTCAAAGCGCAGTGCTTCGCCGCCCTCATAGGTGATTACAGGAATATCCAGAGAATCTGCGTAGGCGCGCAAACTGCCGTCCCGCAGGCCTGCATCAATAATCACCGGTGCCGCAAATGCTTCTGCCATACGGGCAGTTTCCGGGTTTTTCAGTTCCGCCCGAACCTGCGGCAGGTTGAAGCGGTGAATGGCGCCCGTGTGCAAATCGATGATGTGCGTTACCTGCTCCATAATCTGGGTACGCAAAAGATACGCAATACGCCCACCAAGAGAGCCTCTTTCGCTGCCAGGAAAGCAGCGGTTCAGGTCGCGCCTGTCGGGCAGATAACGCGTGCGGTGCACAAATCCGAAAATGTTCACGATAGGCACCGCCACCAGAGTACCGCGCAGATGGCGCAGCGCCGAATTGGTGAGCACACGGCGCACAATTTCCACACCTGCAATTTCATCACCGTGTATGGCTCCGCACACCATCAGTACCGGGCCGTCCCGGCGCCCGTGCACAATTTCCACAGGTATGTGCAAGGGGGTATGGGTGTACAACTTTGCTACCGGAATTTCTATGGTCTGCCGGGTGCCAGCCTGAACTTTTACTCCGGCCATTTCAAAGGGCGCGCGCGCCATCGATTATCCTCTACCTTTTGTTTTGGTGCGCCAGGGCGCCTGATTCTTTTCAATCCAGTTCACAATCATGCCCGCTACGTTCTTGCCAGTGGCGTTTTCAATACCTTCCAGACCGGGCGAAGAATTCACTTCCATCACCAACGGGCCACGGCTGGAGCGAAGCAAGTCGACACCTGCCACGTTCAGGCCCATGGACTTGGCTGCGGTAATGGCTGTTTTTCGCTCTTCCGGCGTAATACGAACCAGAGACGCACTGCCACCACGGTGCAGGTTGGAGCGAAACTCGCCCTCGGCACCCTGTCGTTTCATGGCCGCAATCACCTTGTCGCCAATAACAAAACAACGAATGTCGGCGCCGCCGGCTTCCTTGATGAACTCCTGCACAAGAATGTCGGCTTTGAGGCCCATGAAGGCCTCAATCACGCTCTCCGCCGCTGTGCGGGTTTCCGCCAGCACTACGCCAATGCCCTGAGTGCCTTGCAGCAGCTTGATAACAACCGGCGCACCGCCCACCATTTTCAGCAGCTCCGGCACGTTATCCGGTTTGTTGGCAAAACCGGTAATAGGCATGCCGACGCCTTTGCGGGCAAGCAACTGCAGGGAGCGCAGTTTGTCCCGGGAACGGGTGATGGCAACAGACTCGTTCACCGGGAAGGTTCCCATCATTTCGAACTGGCGCAGAACCGCTGTGCCATAGAAGGTAACGGACGCTCCGATACGGGGGATCACAACGTCAAAGTTTTCCAGCACTTCTTCGTGATAATGAATCCGTGGATTGGCAGACGTAATATTCATGGAGCAGTGCAGGCAATCGATAACCTTCACTTCATGACCACGATTGACACCTTCTTCCACCAGACGACGGGTAGAGTACAAATGCCGGTTGCGCGAAAGAACAGCAATTTTCATTTTTCAGACCTTAAAGCCGGTTCCCCGGCGAGATAGGAAGCTTCGGGATAAACCATCGTGCGGCCCGCCATGGCGGTACGACCGATCAGCATGCGAAACCGCATGGTGTCCCGGTTTGTCAGGGTCATTTCAACGGGCCAGCTTTGGCCGCCAACGACAAGAGTGGTCTCAATGACCAGCCGCAGTTCCTTGTGGCCGCCTGAATCCGATACATCACGCTCATCGAGAACACGGGCATCACACTCCACCACGTGGTGCATATCATTCTGAACCGGATGCACCCAGAACCGAACCCGGCGCTCGCCATCCTTTGTGTAGGGTTCCGTGCGAAACGTGTGCAGGCAGGAGGTACGCGCTCCGGTATCCACCTTCGCCTTGATGCGGCCTATATCCAGATCAGGTAATGCCACCCACTCCCGCCAGCCAAGGCTGAGTTTGTTGTCAGCAGGTGTCGGCTCAATGGTTTTGATAGCTTCAGCTGTCTTTGTCGACATCCAACGGTTCCTTTTCGATGGCTTTTTCCGGCGCCATAAGCTGTACACGGAAGGGCTCGGAATGACTGCCGGCATAGATACTGGTATGCGGGAAGGGTATTTCTATGCCAGCCCTGTCCAGAGTTTTCTTTACAGCAACGAGCATACCGCTTTTGCTCTCGAGTACCTTGTCTTTTGGCACCCAGAAGGAAAACTGCAAATCCACCGACGAAGGGCCAAAAGCGGTTACCAATACAAACGCTTTTGGCTCTTCAAGGCAGGCAGGGTTCTTTTCCGCCAGCTCCAGCAACAGGGCTTCTACCTTTTGTGCGTCTTCAGCATAGGCAATCCCAACCTGAAGGTCGATCCTGCGAATGGGAAAACGTGAGCGGTTAACAACCGGCGTCTTGATCAGGGTTTCGTTAGGAATGCGCACATACAGGTTATCTCTGGTTCGCAGCTTGACACTGAGCATGTCGATTCCCACCACTTCGCCCATGATAGTTTCCACTTCAATGAAGTCACCGATTTCAAAGGGCTTTTCAACAAGCAGGAACAGACCGCTGATCATGTTGGACGCAGACGTTTGCGACGCAAAACCGATGGCGACGGTCAGAATACCGGCCGCACCCAGCACGACGTCCAGCGAAAATCCGGCTTCCCTCAGCGCTGCCATACCAAAAAGAATAAAAATGACATAAAAAACCAGCCGCCGAACCATGACTGTGTGGTGCCGGGAACTGCGCTTCGCCATTACCTTTGACACACTGCGCGCAGCCAATGACGCAAGCACGATGCCGAGCACCAGCAAAAAGCCGGAGCTGATCCACTGCCCCCAGGCTATGTCGGAAAACACGCCCAATGCACCTGTTTTCAGCTCTTCAGCCACAATCGTTACTCCACAGAATGTGCATTAACCAAACACCCGGTCGATAGCGCGCACCAGACGCCCTTTGGCAGTCTTTTCACGGGCCGGCGCCACTTTCTTGCAAGGGCCTGCAGCAACAAGCAACCCTTCATCCACATGCAAACTCGCGGAGTTCATATCCGTTGCCACTTCCACAACCACTCCCGGTGTCCAAAGCTCTCCGCGATCGTTCTGATGCAATGACAATAACGGCGTAGGCAGGCTGAAGCGCTCCAACAGCAAAGGCTCAGTCCTGCGATTAATAATCGTGACCGGAGTCACCGCCCGCCATGCACGTTTCGGCACGGCCTCAAGTACCAGGCGGCCAAAGTTTGACGACGCGTAGCACAACTCACCCTCCATCGTATTTCTGCCCACCCAGGTAAGCGATGGCACCGCCAGAGGAACTTCTGTGAGAAGGGTCTGGTTTTGTCCGGTACAGATTTTCATCCAGACAACCGTTCCTACGTAAATCGTGCAACGAGTGCCCGCGGGAATGGTCAGCGGGTGGTAAGGACGAATCACCGTTGGAAGATTGGCCACCGCCGGTATGAAGGTTACCGTGGAGGAATTCCCGTCCCGGACAAACCGCTTCAGGGACTCGCTTGCAGGAGGCAACCGATGGCCTGTGGATTCTGTCCAGCCCACGGGATCTGTCTCTGGCTCCCGGGTTTCCGTACGCACCTGCCATTCTTTTTCCAGCAAAGTGACCCACAGCCGAACGTGCCCAAGCTTGTGGTGCTGGGTTTGGCCGGTCACAAACTCATACGGTTGAGCCCAGACACCGTCACGCCGGCTTTCGGTTTCGATATCCATAAACGCTGTAAATCTCCCACGAATACGGCTGGTAAAGTTGCGACAACTATAATCCAATCAGTGACCCCGGGCGAATATCCAACTATGTGATTTTATTACCACAGAGCGATGTAATTACCCTTACATTCAAAGCCCGAACCCTATACGGAACAGACAATGACGCAACTGGTATGGTTCAGAAACGACTTGCGAATCGCCGACAATCCGGCCCTTACCGCAGCCTGCAAAGAATCGGATAAACCGGGAGGCAACACAGACGTTCGCGCCTGTTTCATCCTCACGCCAGCACAATGGCAGGAGCACGACTGGTCGCCAGCCAGGGTTCAGTTTGTGGTTGCCCATGCCAATGCCCTGGCCCAGGAACTGGCAAAACTCGGCATACCGCTTTGTTTTATAGAAGCTGAGGGCTTCAGCGACAGCATTTCAGCGCTTGAAGCCCACTGCCAGGACCTCGGCGTCCGCCAGCTTCACTTCAACGAAGAATATGGCGTTAACGAACGCAAGCGCGACAAAGCAGTGAAGCACCGCTTTGATGAATTGGGCATCACTACCTGCAAATATCGCGACCAGACCGTGGCGCCGGTGGGTGAAATACTGACCGGCCAGGGCGAACCCTACTCCGTATTCACCCCCTTTTCCCGCCGCTGGCGCACCTGGATTGATGCAACCCAGCCAACACTTTACCCAGTACCCAAGGCCCGGGGCGATGCCATTCAGCCGGAACGCATTACAAGCATTCCCGTTGGTTTCGAAAATGCCCCGCCAGCATTGGTAGAAACCGGAGAAGATGCAACGCACTCGCAGCTAGAGTGTTTCCTCAGCGAACACGGCGGCGCCTACAAAGAGCAAAGAGACTTCCCTGCTCTTGATGGCACAAGCCAGCTTTCACCCTATCTGGCCAATGGTGTGCTCTCAGGCCGCCAATGCCTGGTCGCCGGGCGACAAGCGCAAGGCATGGGAGGCAACCAGGAAGGCCTGGTGACCTGGATTAACGAAATCGCCTGGCGGGATTTCTACATACACACCTTGTACCACTGCCCCCGAGTGAGCATGCATCGCGCCTTCAAACCGGAAACCGAAGCTCTGCAATGGAACGATCCCGGCGAGCACTTCGAAGCCTGGAAATCCGGCAACACCGGCATCCCCTTGGTAGATGCCGCCATGCGCCAACTCAACCAGACCGGCTGGATGCACAACCGGCTGCGTATGGTTACGGCGATGTTTCTGACCAAAAACCTGTTCATCGACTGGCGGCTGGGCGAGGCTTATTTCATGTCAAAACTGGTGGATGGTTTTCTGGCCTCCAACAACGGCGGCTGGCAGTGGAGCGCCTCTACAGGCACCGACGCGGCGCCTTACTTCCGTGTGTTCAACCCGGTGACTCAAAGCGAGCGTTTCGATCCGAAAGGTGAGTTTATCCGCGAGTGGGTGCCTGAGTTGGCAAAGCTGGATAACAAGCGCATCCACGATCCGTCCAAGGGCGGCGTGATTCCGGGTGGATACCCAAGGCCGATCATTGATTTGAAGGAAAGTAGAAAAGAGGCAATAGCGAAGTTTCAGGCGCTGAAAGGCTAGAACGCGGAACAAATGTAGAAGCAGGTGCGGCAGGCAGACATCGCCAAAACCGTGCGGAGCCATGGATGGCGGAGCCGAGCGCACAGGGAAGAATTCACAGCGTGTTTTGGCGATGTCTGCCTGCCGCTCCTGCTTCGATCAGACGTGCTCAGACCCACAAACCGGACAATCAGGATCCTTGTTAAGCTTCATTTCACGCCACTGCATTTCCCAGGCATCCAGAAGCAGTAACCGACCCACAAGGGGTCTGCCAACTCCGGAAATTACTTTGATAGCTTCCATCGCCTGGGCCGAACCGATCATACCAACGAGCGGGGCGATCACGCCGGCGTCAGAACAGGTCAGGTCTTCGTTGCCCTGCTCGGGATACAGACAGTGGTAACAAGGGGATTCGGGATTCCGGCTATCGTAAACACTGAGCTGGCCTTCACCCCGGATAGCTGCGCCAGAGATCAACGGAACGCCGGCGGCTACACAAGCGCGGTTCAAGGCGAATCGGGTGCTGAAGTTATCCGAGCAATCCAGTGCCAGGCTGACTTCGGCTACTTCGCGGTCAAAGTCGTTCAGTTCAAGGCGGCGGTTAACCACAGAAATAGACACTGCCGGATTGATACTGCGTACTCGCGCGGCCAGGGTTTCCGCTTTGGACTCGCCAATTTGAGCCGTCTCAAATGCGATCTGGCGCTGCAGGTTGGCCAGTTCAATAACGTCATCATCTACCAACGTTATGTGGCCAACACCGGCCGCCCCCAAATAAAGCGCAACCGGGCAACCGAGGCCACCAGATCCTACTATCACAACGCGGGCGGACTTCAGTGCCTGCTGCCCCGCAATATCAAAGCGGGGCATCAAAATCTGACGGCTGAAGCGCAGGAGTTCTTCATCACTGAGCATGGAGGTCTCCTTTTCGGGGCCACTGCCCCAGGGTCATGCGGTCGTTGCCGCCGTAGTCTTTCCGGCTTTCCACCTTAGCAAACCCTCGGGTGGTGAACAGCCCTTGAACGGCTTCGGCCTGATCGAATCCGTGCTCCAGAAGCAGCCATCCTTCGGCATTCAGCCAGGCAGGCGCTTCACTCACAATCAGGCGAATGTCATCAAGGCCATCAGCTCCGGATACCAGTGCAGAGGCCGGCTCAAAGCGAACATCGCCTTCATCGAGGTGGTGGTCACCCGAAGCGACATAAGGTGGATTGGAAACTATCAGATCAAAACTGCCAGTGGGCAATCCGGCAAACCAACGGCTCTGGAAAACCTCCACCGGTAACTTTAGCTGGCTGGCATTTGCCTGTGCCAATACCACCGCATCTTCCATCAGGTCGCAGGCACTGATCGCCCAGCCGGGCCGCTCGCTGGCCAGCGCCAGAGCGATGGCTCCAGTACCGGTGCCAAGATCAACAACCCGGGCATCATCCGGCAAGGGCAATTCCAGCGCTTGCTCCACCAGGCATTCGGTATCCGGGCGTGGAATAAGAGTGCTGTTGCTGACTTTGAATGGAAGGGACCAGAACTCCTGATACCCCAACAGGTAGGCAACCGGCATACCCTGTGCTCGCTGCATCACAAGACCTTCGAATTCTGTTGCCTGCCGGGCTTCCACCTCGCGCTCGGGAAAGGCGCGGAAAGCGGAACGGCTAAGGCCCGTTACCTGGGCAAGGAGCAGCTCGGCATCGAGCCGGGCAGTGTCACCGGCAATCCTGCGCACCGCATTGTTCAGCAGCGCCTCGCAGGTCAGTGAAGGTTTACTCGTCATCGGAAAGCGAGGCCAGAAGCTCCGCCTGATGCTCTTGTTGAAGAGGCACAACCACGGAATCCAGATCACCCGCAATGACATCATCAAGCTTGTAAAGCGTGAGGTTGATGCGATGGTCGGTTACCCGGCCCTGGGGGAAATTGTACGTACGAATACGCTCAGAGCGATCGCCGCTACCCACCAGGCTTTTGCGGGTCTCGGCCATGGATTTCTGCTGCCGCTCAGTTTCCGCATTATTCAACCGTGAAGCCAGAAAGCTCATGGCCTTGGCGCGGTTTTTATGTTGTGAGCGCTCTTCCTGACACTCCACCACGATACCGGTTGGCAGGTGGGTAATCCGGATGGCGGAATCGGTTTTGTTAACGTGCTGACCGCCCGCACCCGAGGAGCGGAAGGTATCCACGCGCAAGTCAGCTTTGTTGATCTCGATCGCCTCGGCTTCATCGGCCTCTGGCATAACGGCAACGGTACAGGCAGAGGTGTGAATGCGGCCCTGGGATTCGGTCTCCGGCACCCGCTGAACCCGGTGCGCACCGGATTCGAATTTCAATGCGCCGTATACAGCGTCGCCCGCAACCCGGGCAATGACTTCCTTATAACCGCCATGCTCACCTTCGTTCTCGCTGAGCACTTCAATCTGCCAGCGCCGGCGCTCGGCGTAACGACTGTACATGCGGAACAGATCTCCGGCAAAAATTGCGGCTTCATCACCGCCAGTTCCCGCGCGGATTTCCAGAAACACGTTTTTGCCGTCATTCGGATCTTTAGGCAGCATCAAGCGCTGCAGTTCTTCATCCAGCTCTTCGGTTTTCTGCTCGGCAATTTCAAGTTCTTCTGCGGCCATCTCCCGCATGTCGGCATCGCCGTCTTTCGCGAGTTCTTTTGCCTCACTGATATCGTCCAGAGAGTGCTTCCAAGCCTGAAAGCACTGCACCACAGGCTCAATCTCGGAATACTCCCGGGATAATTCCCGAAACTTGTCCTGGTGTGCGATTGTGGCGGGATCGCTGAGCAAAGCACTCACCTCCTCGTAGCGCTCTACAAGCTGCTCGAGGCGGGACTGTATCGATGGTTTCATATTTTTTCCGGGGTGGTCGTCGCGTCTGCGTCCAACACATCGAGCTGATGCAGCTCTCTCAGCCACTCAGTCACCTCAGCACGCCCTTCGGTGGTGGCCTTGCGAACCTGTATAGAAGGTTCGTGCAGGAGTTTGTTTGTAAGGCCTCGCGCTAGACTGCGCAACGCTGTTTCGGGATCGCCGCCATTGCGCAAAGCGCGCAGGGCTTTTTCGGTTTCTATGTCTCGTAACACTTCCGCACGCTGCCGGAACTGTTTCAGTGTGGAAACCGCATCCAGTGCGCGGAGCTGGCTGAGAAACTCCTGCACGCCAGCTGTTATGAGATTTTCCGCTTCACGGGCAGCACCCTCACGGGTACGAATATTTTCTTCGATCACCTGGCGCAAGTCATCAACGGTATAAAGATACACATCCGCCAGGGAAGCCACTTCGGGCTCGATATCCCTGGGCACAGCAATATCCACCATGAAAAACGGCCGATGCTTGCGTTTCTTCAGAGAGCGCTCCACCGCGCCTTTGCCGAGAATAGGCAGCGGGCTGGCAGTGGATGAAATAATAATATCGACATCGGCCAGGTAATCCGGAATCTCCGAAAGCAGAATGCCGCGGCCGCCTCGGGATTCTGCCAGAGCCTGAGCTCGCTCCAACGTGCGATTGGCAACAATGAAGTTCTTCACGCCGGCATCAGCAAGGTGGCGAGCGACGAGTTCGATGGTTTTGCCTGCGCCAATCAGCAGCGCCTTATTCTGCGACATATCCGCGAAAATGCGATGAGCCATGTTTACGGCGGCATAAGCGACGGAAACCGGGTTTTCGCCGATGGCGGTCTGGGTACGAACGCGCTTGGCAACGGAGAAGGTTTGCTCAAACATGCGAGAGAGAAACGAGCCGCTCCCGCCGTGTTCCCGGGCCAGAGCGTAGGCATCTTTTAACTGGCCGAATATCTGTGGCTCACCCAGAACCATGGAATCCAGACCGGCAGCAACGCGCATCATGTGCCTGACCGCATCCGCGTCGCGGTGGATGTAAAGCACTTCTTCAAGCTCGGCGGCATCCAGATCGTGGAAGCCCGCCAGCCAGCGCAGCACCATCGGCGCGCAATCATCGTCGCCCGCGAGATAGAGTTCTGTGCGATTGCAGGTGGAAAGAATGGCCGCCTCACTGGCGCCAGACGCCGCACGCAGCTCCGCAAACGCCTCTGACATGCGCTCAGGCGTAAACGCAACCCGCTCCCGTAACTCGACAGGGGCCGTGCGATGATTAATTCCCAGCGTTAGCAATGCCATTCTTGGTTCTACAATCCTTTACCGATGTGCGATGTAAACGAACGCCATTCTGCAGGCATTTTAGCGGCCCAAGCCGTCAGCTGCTACCCAAAACCAACCGTGCTTCGGGAAGTGCGGACAGGTTGGGCAAGAACAGGAGCTTATGCCATTATAGGGAACCGGTCGCCGCCGGGACCCGACTCAACTCAAAAAAAGAGGTGATACGGGTTACTCAAGATGCGTAGTCGACAAATCACGGGAAGTTGCATGCACAAATCCGCACCGCTTTTGGTTACCTGTCTGTTCGGCCTCTCACTGGCAGGTTGCGCCAGTATAACCGGTTCGGGGGACACATCGGCCGCCGACGAGAAAATCGACACAAACCAGCAGGAAGGCATCGGGCAAACAAGCGGCGACCTGCCGGTTGAATACGCTGATTTTGAGCCGGAAACCCTGTACCTGCTCCTCTCGGCAGAAATTGCAGCTCAGCGTGGCCGGTACGATGTCACTCTGGTCAATTACCTCAGAGCTGCGCAACAATCCCGGGATAAAAATGTTATTGAGCGGGCCATGCGCATTGCCCAGTCGCTCAATGGTGACAATGCGCAAAAGCAGCTGGCAGAGCTTTGGCTTGATGTAGATCCGGAAAACCTTCAGGCACTTCGGGTTTCGGCCATACAGTCCGTTAAACGCAATGAACTCGAATCCGCCCTGGGGTATATGGAAAGGATTCTGGACCAGGGTGGCGACGCAGATTTCGACAGCCTTGCGGCCATGGCAGGAAACCTCCCTCAGGAACAGCAACGAGAATTGCTGGCCTTGTATGAAGAAATGGCAAACCGCCATCCGGACACCCCGGAACTGGAATACAGCATTGCCCTGCTGCTAAAAATCACAGGGGATCCTGATGCTGCGCTTCTACGGTTGGAGCCTCTGCTTGAAGAAGAACCCAACTTTCAGCCCGCCATCATTCTCAAGGGCGACCTGCTGTACCAAACCGGCGAAGTAATCGAAGCCCTTGATCACCTTTTGGTAAACACCCGGCGCTTCCCGGCCAATCGCCAAATGGGCACGCTCTACGGACGCATGTTGATCAGCGAAGGTGAATTGCAGGCCGCTCAGGATGAGTTTAGCCGCCTGTCAGATCGCTACCCGGACAACGCCGGGCTGCGACTATCACACGCGCTTGTAGCTCTGGAAAACGGACAGCTTGAACTCGCAAAGGAAGAACTCACGCGACTTATCGAACAGGGTCACCACACCAGCGAAGCAAGTTATTATCTGGGCCGAATTGAAGATGAGGCCGGCAACGCAGTGCAAGCCATCGGTTACTACCAGAGCGTGGAACAGGGCAACTATTACCTGCCCGCTCTCGCCCGGGCCAGCGCATTGCTGGCCGCAGAAGGCAGGCTCGAGGAGGCTCGGGACAACATTCGTTCTCTGCGCAGCACCAACCCGGAGCGGGCAGAAAATTACTGGCTACTGGAGGTAAATCTTCTGCTCGACCAAAGGCTGCAGCAAGAGGCACTCCAAGCGGGCTCCAGCGCACTTGAGGAGTTCCCTGAGAACCTTCAGATACGTTATGCGCGAGCCATGCTGTTCGATGCTCTGGATCAGCCGGACAAAGCCGAAGAAGATCTCAAGCAGATTGTTGAAGACAACCCCGACAACGCCGTCGCACTCAACGCCCTGGGGTACATACTCACAACTCGTACGGACCGGATGAAGGAAGCCCGCAGCTACATCGAACAGGCTCTCGCGCTCGACCCGGAAAACCCCGCCATTCTCGATAGCATGGGATGGGTTCTGTTCCAGGAAGGCCAACTCGAGCCTGCGCTGGATTACCTGTCTCGCGCCTGGGCCGCCTTTCCGGATCCGGAAGTCGCTGCCCACTATGGCGAAGCATTGTGGATGAACGGTGCCGAAGAGCAGGCCCAAATTGTCTGGAAAGAAGGGCTTGAGCAGGATCCGGATCACGCTGTTTTACGTGAGACCATTGAGCGGCTGACCAACAACGGTGACCAATGATGGGGCAGGCTATTCGCATTTGGGCAGCCCTGATTCTGATTGCCAGCCTGAGCGCCTGTACCACCATTCAATTGGAGCCACTGCCCGAGGGCATGACCGACCAACCTCCAGCTGACTGGCAGGACCGCTCCACCAAGCTCAGGCGGTTTGATCACTGGCAACTGTCTGGAAAACTGGCAGTACGCCAGCCTTCGGACAGTGGCACCGCCATCATCAACTACTGGATACAGGAAGGCGAAGCTTACGATCTCGGCTTGTCATCATCATTCCTCGGAATGGGCAGCACGAATCTGAAAGGCGTGCCGGGCTTCATTGAGCTGACGCTCTCTAACGGTGAAACCTATCGCTCCGGAGACCCGGATGCGCTGATGAAAGCCGCCACCGGCTGGCAACTCCCGATGGAGAGCCTGACGTGGTGGATACGCGGCCTGCCTGCACCTGACGGTGATTTTCGGCTACTGTTTGACGATCGGGGTGGACTCGCCATGATTCGCCAGGCCGGTTGGGAAATCCGTTACGATCGCTGGCACGAGCTACAAGGCGACGTACCTGCCCTGCCCGCCAGAATCACCGCCTTGAAAGAGGATAAGCGCGTACGTGTTGTAGTAAGCAGTTGGCAGGACCTGACTCCGTGACAGCAACTATCACACTGCCATCTCCAGCCAAACTGAACCTTTTTTTGCACATTGTTGGACGGCGGCCGGATGGCTACCATGAGCTGCAGACACTGTTCCAGTTTCTCGACTACGGTGATGACATCACATTGAGCCTGAACCCTGAGCAGTCTGATATCCGGCTTGAGAGCCCCATAAGCGGGGTGGCGGATGAAGACAACCTGATCATCAGAGCTGCGCGTGCGCTCGCGAAAAAGACATCAGGCGACCTGCCAGGTGTAACCATCGGCATCACCAAGCGCCTGCCTATGGGCGGTGGGCTTGGCGGCGGTAGCTCCAATGCGGCCACCACACTGCTGGGATTGAACCACCTCTGGCAACTTGGGCTGGGGCTCGACGAGCTTGCGGAAATCGGCCTGACACTTGGCGCCGACGTGCCGGTGTTTGTGCGAGGCCATGCTGCTTTCGGGGAAGGTATAGGCGAAAAACTGACCCCTGCTTCCCCGCCAGAAGACTGGTTTTTGGTCCTGAAACCTGTCTGTAGCATCAACACCGGAAAGATATTTTCAGAGCAAGGGTTGACAAGGGACACCCCGAGAATCAGAATAGCGCCCGCTTTTGAGGGAGACGCCTCGAGGTGCCGAAACGACTGTGAAGATGTGGTCAGAAGACTGTATCCTGAGGTCAACGAGAGCATGGAATGGCTCGCAGAATTCGGACCTGCAAGATTAACCGGAACCGGGGCTTGCATATTTGGACGTTTCCCTACAGAATCCGCAGCCCGGATTATCTGGGAAAGCAAACCCTCCGGCATCACCGGGTTCGTAGCTAAAGGGGTGAACGTATCACCTCTTCACCAAAAGCTGACAGAGCTGGAATGATGCCAAAAAAGCACGATACTGGGGTGTCGCCAAGTGGTAAGGCAACGGGTTTTGATCCCGTCATGCGCAGGTTCGAATCCTGCCACCCCAGCCAACTTTCTCCCGCTTCTTCTGACCAAACCGCCGAAAACGAGAAGGATGCCATCGTGTCCAAGCTGATGATTTTCTCAGGCAATGCCAACCCAGAGCTTGCCCATGCTATCGCCAAAAAACTCCACATCCCCATGGGAGAGGCCACTGTAGGCAGCTTCAGTGACGGCGAAACCACCGTTGAGATCAATGAAAATGTACGTGGCCACGATGTGTTCATCATCCAGCCCACGTGCTATCCCACGAATGACAACCTGATGGAATTGATCGTGATGGCCGACGCCCTGCGCCGCGCTTCTGCATCACGCATCACCGCCGTCATCCCGTATTATGGTTACGCTCGCCAGGATCGCCGGGTGCGCTCCAGCCGCGTCGCCATCAGCGCCAAAGTTGTTGCCGACATGATCTCCAGCATTGGCGTCGACCGCGTTCTCACCGTAGACCTTCACGCTGACCAGATTCAGGGCTTTTTTGACGTGCCGGTAGACAACATCTACGCCACGCCAGTCCTGCTGGAAGATATCGAAAAGCAGCGGTTCGAGAACTTTGTTGTGGTTTCTCCGGACGTAGGCGGCGTTGTACGTGCCCGCGCTGTTGCCAAACGACTGGATGACGCCGATCTGGCCATCATCGACAAGCGCCGGCCGAAAGCGAACGTTTCTCAGGTAATGCACATTATCGGCGACGTTGAAAACAAGACCTGCATCCTGGTGGACGACATCGTGGATACCGCCGGCACACTTTGCAAAGCAGCCAATGCGCTTAAAGAACGTGGCGCATCCCGGGTAGTGGCCTACATCACCCATCCTGTCCTCTCCGGCCCGGCTATCGAAAACATCAGTGCCTCCGACCTGGATGAACTCGTTGTATGCGATACCATTCCTCTGGGTGACAAAGCCAGGAATTGTGATAGAATCCGCCCCCTCAGCATGGCCGGACTGCTCGCGGAATCCATCCGCCGCGTCAGCAACGAAGAGTCCATCAGTGCCCTGTTTGAGAATATCTGAGTAAACGGAACGCCGTAATACTCGGAAAAACAGCAAGTTACCAGAAGCTGTCATAAAGATACCGAGTCGGGAGCCTGATCAGGCTCCCGACTCTTTTAGTAAGCCGGAAACATTCGGCTTTTCGAAAACATCACCTGTCCCAACGCCTGGTCGCGGGCAGTTCAGGTGACGATTGAGGTACAAACCATGTCTCAGGACTTTGTTATTGAAGCATTTCCTCGTGACGACAAGGGGAGAGGTGCGAGCCGCCGCCTGCGTCGCGAAGAGCGTAAGATTCCGGCCATCATTTACGGTGCCGGCAAAGAAGCCACTCCGATTTCCATTTGGCACAACGAGCTGAAAAAAGCTCTGGAAAACGAAGCCTTCTTCTCTCACATCCTGACCATCGAACTGAATGGCAAGAAAGAGAGCGTGATCATGAAGGACCTTCAGCGGCACCCGTACAAGCTGCTGCTGACTCACGCCGATTTTCAGCGCGTGGAGAAGGACCAGGAAATCTTTGTTCACGTTCCGCTGCACCTGGTGAACGAAGACGCGGCTCCTGCGATCAAGACCTTTGGTGGCGTTGCGTTCCGTCTGATGACCGAGGTTGAGGTAGCTTGTCTGCCGCAAAACCTGCCGGAGTTCATCGAAATCGACATGATCGATGTAGAGATGGACCAGATTGTTCACATGAGCGACCTGAAACTGCCAAAAGGTGTTCGTATTCCTGCCCTGCAGCACGGTGCAGAGCACGATCACGCTGTTGTGTCTGTCAGCAAGCCGAAAGGCGTCAAGGCTGACGATGCAGAAGACGAAGCAGCAGAAGGCGAAGAAGGCGAAGAAAAGGAGTAATAACTCCGGAGGCGTTGGCAGATGGTACAGGATATTGTCATGGTGGTTGGACTGGGCAATCCCGGTCCCGAATATGAGAATACCCGCCATAATGCCGGCGCACTCTTCGTCGAAGCACTGGCCCGCCATGCGGGCCAGTCGCTCCGCCCCGAAAAGAAGTACCATGGGCACTACGCCCGCATTCAGTGGCAAGGCCTTGAGCTTCACCTGCTGAACCCCGCTACCTTCATGAATCGCAGCGGCTTGTCCGTAAAAGCCCTCGCTGACTTCTTCAAGATACCCCCCGGCCAGATACTGATCGCTCACGACGAGCTCGACCTTCCCCCCGGCACTGCCAAGCTTAAAAAAGGCGGAGGCCACGGCGGGCACAACGGCCTGAGAGACTCCATCGCCCATCTTGGCACCAATGAGTTCCAGAGACTGCGCATTGGTATCGGACACCCTGGCGACAGCCGCAAGGTCACCGGTTACGTACTGGGCCGCCTGGGCAAGCGTGAAACAGAAGATCTGAACGCAGTATTCGACGAAACCATGCGGGTTCTGCCCGATGCTGCCTCTGGCAATCTTGCTGCCGCAATGAACCGTTTGCACAGCTTCAAACCCACCATCGCCTGACCCTTCACGATTACACTCCGAGCCAAAGCGCCACCCCTGATATCCCTTACTCGCACACTCTGCCGGACACCGGTATAATCCGCCCAAACTTCCCCGTACCACCAGAGGCATTCCATGGGTTTTAACTGCGGCATCGTCGGCCTACCAAACGTCGGCAAATCCACCCTGTTCAACGCATTGACCAAGGCAGGCATTGGCGCGGAAAACTTCCCGTTCTGCACCATCGAGCCGAACGCAGGCGTAGTCGCCATGCCCGACCCCCGGCTTGATAAACTGGCGGAAATCGTTAAACCGCAGCGCACCGTGCCCACGACCATGGAATTTGTAGATATCGCCGGCCTGGTCGCGGGCGCATCCAAAGGCGAAGGCTTGGGCAACCAGTTTCTGGCCAACATTCGCCAGACCGAAGCCATCGCTCACGTAGTACGCTGCTTTGACGACCCCAACGTTATTCACGTTGCCAATAAAATTGATCCCGCAGCCGATATCGAGATCATCAATACCGAACTTGCACTGGCCGACATGGATACTGTTGAAAAGGCCATCAAGCGTGTTCAGCGGATTGCCAAAGGCGGTGACAAAGAAGCAAAAGCCCAGATCGAAATCTTTGAACGCTTGCTGCCCGTACTGAACGAAGGCAAGCCCGTGCGCGGTATGGGGCTGGATAAAGACGAACTGCTGCTGATCCGCGAACTCTGCCTGCTAACCATCAAGCCAACCATGTACATCGCCAACGTGAGCGAAGACGGCTTCGAAAACAATCCATACCTGGATACCGTGCGCGAGATTGCAGAAACCGAGAACGCAGTTGTCGTTCCCATCTGCAACAAAATCGAATCGGAAATCTCCGAGCTCGAAGACGACGAAAAAAGCATGTTCCTGAGTGAAATGGGCATGGACGAGCCGGGGCTTGATCGCGTTATCCGCGCCGGTTACAGCTTGCTGGGCCTACAGACCTACTTCACAGCCGGCGTAAAAGAAGTACGGGCCTGGACTGTGAGAATAGGCGCGACTGCTCCACAGGCCGCCGCCGTCATCCACACCGACTTTGAGCGCGGCTTCATCCGTGCGGAAATCATCGGGTACGACGATTTCGTGAAGTACAACGGCGAAGCCGGATCCAAAGAAGCCGGGAAATGGCGCCTTGAAGGCAAGGAATACATTGTTAAGGATGGCGACGTGATCCACTTCCGGTTTAACGTTTAATTCAGTGCCCGTCCAGCCCCTCCTTCATTGAAAGGAGGGGCTAACCATCAGCGCCCACCTGCTCCAATCACAACCACCACAAGACCGATGATCAGATTGATACCCACCAACCTGCGGATCTGGCCTACGCAACGAGCGCCTTGTTCGGGATTCTTCTCGGCAACCGCGTGCTTCAACCTGCGAAAAGGGGCGAAGTAAACATGGAAGAACAGGAGCATCATGATCAGGCCAAGAGCTTGCATCACATGAACGTGCCAGCCCGCTCCAGCCATGCCGCCAAACACGTTGAAAATCATCCAGTAACCGGTCACCAGCAATAACGCAATCGCCAGCCAGACCCAACGAAAAAACCGGGTCAGCGTCTGACACCAGAGCCCACCGCGCCGGGAAGCCTCCACCACCTCAACCACAGCAGGGCGCAACGCCATATAGGCGAAGAACATACCGCCAACCCAGACAACCGCAGATAACGCGTGCAGTGCAATCGCCAAATTCATGGCAAGCCTCCCAGCAGATAATAAGGTAAGAATTTCTGAACCAACACACTAACACGCCAACCGGCTACTGAACCGACAAGTACCTTACTCAACAGCAGCGCTCTTTTTCAGTCAGCGGCCTACTCTCCCCCACTCCAAGCCCAGCCACAGATATATTCCCGACAGAAACCCGATGAAGTGCCAACACTTCGTTTCGAAAGTAGCCAAACATCCGCTTGACCTGATGGTACTTGCCTTCAACCAGTGAGAGCCTGGCGGTGTACTCGGAGAGAATCTCCAAACACGCGGGCTGAGTTGTGATGTTTTCATAGGCAAAATAAATACCCTCTCGAAACACCGCAACGTACTCATCAATCAACGGCTCGGAGACAGTAACCTCATAAGTCTTTGCGAGCTTTGTCTCCGGCAAACTGATCAAACGCGACCATGCGCCGTCGTTAGTCAATAAAACCAGCCCCGTGGTATTGAGGTCCAGGCGCCCGACGATGTGCAGTTCGTTCTTTCGAGGGTGCTGGATAAGGTCCAAAACGGTACGGTGCTTGAGGTCTTTGGTCGCGCTAACAACACCCTTGGGCTTATTCAGCATAAAATAAACGGGATCGTTATTCTTCAGGCACCTGCCATCCAGCACAACATGAGTGAATTGCGTAACCTTTTGCTGGACTGAATATGCCGGCAAGCCATCCACAAGAATCCGTTTTTGAGCAACCAGCAAACGTGTATCTGAAATCGAAAAATCAGTATTCTGGCTAACAAAACGATCGAGGCGGCTGGTTTTGGACTTCATAAGAAGATCATGATCATGAACACTTGAGCCGCAGCAAGCAGCGTGAAGGGAACCTGAACCGAATTGCAGTTCAGATGCAGATTCCGTGAATTCTTGGCTCTCAGGCTACAGGTAAGGATCTGACGGTAAAACAAGGCCCTCATCCCTCATTTTCCGAATGAAACCGCGTGCATCGCCAGTGAGGTGGCTGCGATCGTCTCGCTGCCGCCCATCATTTGGAGCGGCCGTAAATAGGCTGCCGAAGGATTCATTATGAAACTTCAGGGCTTGGCGCCCGATGCCGCACCTTTTGAATGCGCCTCCATCCTGATCAAGGTACATCCACATCAAATAGTAGTGGCCGGACTTTGTGGCTCGCAATTCGACTGAACCAAGTTTCGGACCATTAACAGCGGTAACCGTTATTTCCAGACCTGTGTCATCAATTTCAATATCAACTAGCCGGCCATCCGACAGCCTGCAACGCTGTGTGAGTTCATCTGATGAGATCACTTGTAAAGACATTTCATCTCCATAGGGAGCTAGCGTCTTGCATCAGTTAGAGGCCAATGGGCCGAGCGTTGCGAGCTTCCAGGCTACCAGTATAAGCATTGCAATCAATACCAAACACCCAACAAGGTACAGCCGGAATCTCATTGGGACATAATTGGAACCAATATGCACGTAGGCGTGAGCGAATCGGCTCACCACGAAAAGCCATGCCAAAACCAAGGCGACCACGCCTGCGGCATTAATGCTGTAGAGCACCAAACATAACACGTAGAACAACACCGGCACTTCAAATTGGTTGGCAATGTTGTTGGAGACCTTGACCACATCTTCCGGCCATACTCGATTGTTCAATGCCGCCTGTTTCCGATTTACTTCACCGGCCTTTACTGCCTTGGCCTTTCTCGCTCCAAGCATAATGAGCATGATCAGGGTCAGAAAAACTTGCGCTAGCACAGGCCAAATGATGTGGTTTGAGTTCATTGGATTTCTCTTTATTGTTTAGAAGTTAGTAGAACAACCAGCTTGAGGCGTTAAAATGGACAGTGTCAGTTTATTGAGTGATATGGACGGTGTCAATTTGAAAACGAAACAGAAACGTACCGCGGGGCAAAAGCACGGCGATCTGAGGATAGAGCTGCTTCGAGAAGGATTAGCGCTGCTCGATACTCAAGGAGTTGAGGGCGTCACTATTCGCGCCGTAGCACGCAATACCGGCGTGGCCCATTCAGCCCCCGCCAATCACTTCCCAACAAAGCAAGCACTGCTGACCGCCATCGCTGCGGTAGTTTTTGCCAACCTGGCTGATCTAACCGTAAAAGCGATAACCGGTTTATCAGATAAACCAGAACAGGCCATTCAGGCCTTCGCTGAAACCTGTTTCCAGTTTGCCTTCGACACCCCCAATCGCTATCAGCTCCTCTGGCAACGCCAGCTGATCGATCAGGACGATCCAGCTATAGCCAAGGAAATGGAGCGAGTCTATTCCGCCCTGCTTTCATTGCTGCGACAAGATCATGCAAACCACCGCGTGGACATCGAAACAGATGCAATTGCGATATGGTCAATGATTCACGGCTACATAAGCATGCGACTTGATGGAAACCTTGTGGCTGCTAAAGATACTGTGACGAACCTTCCACGACACAAAGCAATTCTGTTGTCACTGATTGACGGTATTTACCATCGTGACAGTTGAATGGAGTGAGATGTGAATCTTTGGACCAACCTTGCTGATGGTACTCGGGCAACCAGAGGCTTTAATGCCGCCAGCACGGGCGGCAATGTAGTTTATAACGTAGAACTAGGCGGCGCGTATCACGCATCCGCCTTTCGCTGTTTGTTGTGTTGTTGATTAGAAAAGTCGTAAACCCTAAAGGCATATATTGTATATAAAGCCATCAACGCGGACTCGATGATACTAAGAATTAGATACAAAATTTCTGAGTACAAGCCAATTTCGCTGAGAATAGAAAATATCAGGAAATAAGGCGCATAAATAACAAAAGTTATTACCAACCCTCCATTCAGCAGAACCCAAAAATACTCTTTACTTGATTTCCAGCTTGATTTCAGGCTTTGCCCAACGCTTTCGTTTTTTATTAATAGATCAAATTCAGAAAAGGCAAGCCGCGCAGCCAAAATCAGGCCTGGAAATATAAAAATTGCGAACCCAAAACCAACCACTAAAATCAAAATAACCGTCAATACAAAATACGACGGCCAATACTTTATACCGAGCCCCCATGCTTGGGTAGCAGTTATAGATCGCCCCTTAATGACGGAAGCCACAAAAAACACTAAGGCTGCATTGAAGATCGGGTAAAAAAACAAATAGAAAAGCTCAGGGATAAATGGTGCCAATCCACCTTCATCCTCGGCTAAAAATTCATAGTAGACGAACGAAAAAATTTCTAACGGTATAGTGAATGGAAACACTATCAGAATAATATAATTAAAATTAGATCTAAAAAATAACCAGGTATCAAGCAAAAACGTTTTGGTCAATTTCAACTCCATTTTCCGAGAACATAACCGCTAATTCAGCAACAAATGACATCTATCAATATACGCCTATTTACCATCGCCACTCGTTGACTATTCCATATTTTTCATAAGGTTGTAAGTTGTCCAGCCGAAAATTACGAAGTTTTTCGACAGTTGTCGAATTGTTCCGTTTCTCGCCATGCAATTACGGCGAGTCGAGCTCAATGGGCTGACCTGCAAAACCAAACAGGCCCACTGTCACTGGGTCAAACGCTTCATCCGTTTTCATGATATGCAACATCCTTCTGTCTGCTCGGCAAAGGAGGCGAAGCGATTTTTGTCGCACCTCGCGGTACGGCAAACTAACAGAACGCGCTTCACCGAATTTTACACCCACGCTGTTCGCAAAGGCGGGTTCGGTGTCCGCAGCTCTGTCGATGACGGTTTCTAGCTTTCCCAGTTGCTCGACGGTATCCGCTGCAGGTGGATGTGGCTGATCAGCCGGATGGTGGGGCGAACCAGAAACTGGAAACTGCCAATAATGAACATCCAGATGGCCGCTTTTTCGTATTCCGGATACAGGAACAGGATGCTGCCCAGAAGAAACCAGATAGCAATGAAGAAGTCGTTAACGATGCTAATCAACTCGTAGCGGCGGCGAATGATCAGTTCCTCATGCCCGAATTTTAAGGTCAGGGGGCTGTCTGTGCGGTCTTCAACCATGGTAAATCCTATTTCCCAAGGGGGCGGCCTGAAATCCGGAAAGCGCTTCAACGCCATGTTTCAAAAGAATTTAAAGGAAGATAGCACACATACGAAAAGCGTTCCTCGATCAGATTTACCGGCCAGCTCTTGACACTTTGACCCTCCGTACATAATATACGCGCCGCTTCCTTTGGTGAAGCGATGGCAAGGTAGCTCAGTTGGTTAGAGCACAGCACTCATAATGCTGGGGTCGGCGGTTCAACTCCGCCCCTTGCTACCATTATTCGAGAAAGGCCGCGATTCACGTCGCGGCCTTTTTTTATTTCCGGGCAACGAAACCTTCTGCGCCCTGCCTCTGGGGAGAGACCTCATGAGAACGACTGGCGACAGAATCCGCCAAGCGGTTTCCTTCGAAATTATTGGCCTGCTGATTTCCGTTCCCCTTGCGGCCTTTGCCTTTGGTTATTCTCTTGAAAAAACCGGCGTGCTCGGGCTCATTGGCGCAACCTTGGCCACTGTGTGGAACTACATCTTCAATCTGGGCTTTGACCACACGCTAAAACGGTTGACGGGCTCAACACGCAAATCCTTCAAACTTCGTTTGCTGCACGCATTCAGTTTTGAGCTAGGCCTGCTGACGGCCTTCCTTCCGATTATTGCCTGGTGGATGGACATCGAGTTGCTGAAGGCGCTCGTGTTGGATATTTCGTTCGCGCTGTTCTATCTCGTGTACGCCTTTGTGTTCACCTGGTGCTACGACACCCTCTTCCCGGACTCGGACTCCGTCGCCCCGTCAAGGCGGTAGCTGGCTATTGTCGAGTCCAAATTATTTTCCGGCATGCCTTGATCGCATACCGTTATAAACCCCGCCAAATCTATATGGCATACTGACGTCCGAACCCAATAACGCCAATTGTCCATTCGCAAGGAAGTTACTATGAAATTCGAGACGCTCGCCCTTCACGCCGGTTTCAAAGGCGATCCGACCACCAAGGCGGCCACTACACCGATCTACCAGACCACGTCCTACACGTTTGACGACACCCAGCACGGTGCAGACCTGTTCAACCTGAAGGTTGCGGGCAACATTTACACCCGGATCATGAACCCGACCAACTCGGTGCTTGAAGAGCGCATGACCGCCCTTGAAGGCGGCGTGGGCTCGCTTGCAGTTGCCTCTGGCATGTCTGCCATTACTTATGCACTGCAAACCATTTGCCGGGTTGGCAATAACATTGTCAGCACCAGCCAGCTGTATGGCGGCACCTACAACCTGTTTGCCCACTCATTGCCCAACCAGGGTATTGAATGCCGCATGGTTCGCCACGACGATTTCGATGCGATCGAAAAAGCCATCGATGACCAGACCCGCGCTCTGTTCTGCGAGTCCATTGGCAACCCGGCGGGCAATGTAGTGGATATTGCCCGTTGGGCCGAAGTTGCTCATAAGCATGGCATTCCGCTGATCGTGGACAACACTGTAGCTACGCCCTACATCTGCCGCCCGTTCGAGCACGGCGCGGATATCGTGGTGCACTCTCTCACCAAGTATATTGGCGGCCACGGTACCACCGTAGCCGGCATCGTCGTGGATTCCGGCAAGTTTGACTGGAAAGCCAACGGCGCGAAATTCCCGATGATGAACGAGCCAGATCCGTCCTACCACGGCGTGGTTTACACAGAAGCCCTGGGCGCTGCTGCGTTTATTGGTCGCTGCCGCGTTGTGCCGCTGCGTAACACCGGCTCTGCCCTCTCGCCGTTCAACTCGTTCCTGATCATGCAGGGCCTTGAAACTCTGGGGCTGCGCATGGAGCGCCATTGCGAGAACGCCGAAAAGGTTGCCAACTTCCTGCAGGATCACCCTGCAGTAGAGTGGGTAAACTATGCAGCTCTGGCGAACAGTCCGTTTAAAGCCACTTGCGAGAAAATTTGCGGCGGTAAAGCTTCTGGCATCGTGAGTTTCGGCATTAAGGGCGGGCGCGAAGCAGGCGCCAAGTTTATTGATGCATTGGATCTGATCTACCGTCTGGTGAACATTGGTGATGCCAAATCATTGGCCTGTCACCCTGCAACCACGACGCATCGCCAGCTGAACCCGGAGGAGCTCAAGAACGCAGGCGTAAGTGAAGACCTGGTGCGCCTGTCCATCGGCATTGAGCACATAGACGACATACTGGCCGACATTACCCAGGCGCTGGATAAAGCTCAGGCTTGATTAGCCTCAACCGGGTACGACGAAGGTCGTGCCCGGTACCTTTCGACCCCCTTCCAGCACCTCGTGATTGCCCTTACCTGCCTTGTAACTGCCCCGTCAGCCGATTATTCTCTAAAGTTCCCTTTAGCCTTAATGAGAGTCCGGTTGCAATGAGCGAAAGCGCAAAGCCCCGCGTCACCAGTGGTTCCAAATTCCGCAACGAGCATGGTTTTTCGGCCATCAAGGATGGCGTGAAGCGCTCAGCAAAGCACGAGTCGGTACCGGTTGACCGCAAGCCCAAATGGCTGAGAGCACGCATGCCAGGTGGTGAACGCTTTGAAGCCGTGCGCAAAAACGTCACCGAAAACCGGGTGAGCACCGTGTGCCAGGAATCTCATTGTCCCAACATCGGTGAGTGCTGGACCGCAGGGACCGCAACTATCATGGTGATGGGCTCGGTATGCACCCGCGCCTGCCGTTTCTGCGCGGTAGATACTGGCAATCCCAATGGATGGCTGGACAAAGACGAGCCGGAAAACACAGCCAAATCCGTGGAGCTCATGGGGCTGCGCTACATTGTGCTTACCTCAGTAGACCGGGACGACCTGGATGATGGCGGCGCCGCCCATTACGCCGCCTGCGTCTCAGCGATCAAGAAGCGCACACCCGATGTTGCGGTGGAAGCACTGACGCCAGACTTTGATGCAGTGATGTCTGATGTAGAAAAGGTGCTGGATTCGGGCCTTGAAGTATTCGCGCAGAACGTGGAAACCGTGGAGAGGCTGACGCGCCGCGTACGTGACCCTCGTGCCGGATACCAGAAAACCCTCAGCGTGCTGGCCCATGCCAAACAGTACCGCCCCGACGTGCTCACCAAAACCAGCCTGATGCTGGGCTTGGGCGAGACCGAAGAAGAAATTCTGGCCACGATGGACGACCTGCGCGCCATTGGCGTGGACATCCTTACGCTGGGCCAGTACCTCCGACCCACGCCCAATCATCTACCGGTAGAGCAGTATGTAACACCGGAAGCGTTCAACCGGTATCGCGAGATCGGTCTTGAGAAAGGCTTTATGGAGGTGCCTTCGGGCCCGATGGTTCGCTCGAGTTATCGCGCCGACAGAGTATTCGACAAGAACAACCTTGGGCTTGCGGTGCCAGAGGTGCCTGCCGCCTCAAACGCCATGCAGATTCCCGTAAAATCCCTGGACTGAGTCACCATGTTAACGCTGCTGAGAAACGCCCGGCTGAAGTACAAGTTCTGGCTGCTGAATATCCTTGTGCTTATCGTTCTTGGCTTGCTGGCGTTTTACGCCATGCACACCATTGCCAGCCACACCGGGGAAAGCTTCCCCAGCGTATTTCGCAATACCGCAGCAGGCTTTGCTCTTGTAGTCGCCTTGCTCATGGCCGTGGAAATGGCTGGCTCCCAGTTATTGATTTCCTTTATTGAGCGGCATATCAACCGCCTGAAAGACACCATGGTTCAGGTACAAAGCAGTGGCAACCTGAGCCGGCGGGCAGATATAAATTCCAGCGACGAAATCGGCGAAATGGCACAGGCGTTCAATGCCATGCAGGACCGAACCGTTGGTGTCGTGCGCAGCATGAAACAAGCGATTGAGAGGCTGAACAGCGAGGCTCAAACTTTGACGGTCGCAGCGGATGCGCGACGCGATGATCTGAACCGGCAGCAAGCAAACGCCGATCGCTCCACAGAAGTCATCGAGCAGATGCTGCAGAGTTTTGTCGGAATTGCCGAGCAAGCCGGTATCGCCAAAACGCTTTCTCATGAAGCCCGGGAAACGGCGATGTCAGGAAGCGAGCGTGTTGGTCGCAGTGCAGACAGCATTCGCACACTGGCGACAGCGGTTCGCAACTCTGCAAGCAGCGTCGAGGTCCTGGCGGAGAACAGCCATGAAATCGGACAGGCTATTACCGAAATCCGGGGCATTGCCGAGCAGACCAACCTGTTGGCGCTGAATGCAGCTATAGAAGCCGCAAGAGCCGGCGAACAGGGGCGAGGCTTTGCCGTAGTGGCTGATGAAGTTCGCAACCTGGCACAAAGAACTCAAGTCTCCACCGGCCAGATTCAGGACACGATAGATCGCTTGCTTAAAACCATGGAAGCCGCCGTGCAGCAAATGACCGGCAGTTCAGTTGAAGCAAGCCGTTGCGTGGAAGAATCGGAAGAGGGGCGCAACGCGCTGGAAGCGATTAACACGGTGGTGGGCCAGATTGATCAGACGAACGAAGAAATTGCCAACGTCTTCGCGAAGCAGGCTGCAGGAACAGATGCTGTGCTTGCTAACGTGCAGGGCATTCGTGAAGCCACCCAGAGCATGGTTGTTCAGTTGGGAGAGAGTGCTGACATGAGCCAGCGCCTGAAGCACCTGATTGACTCTCTGGAAGAAGCCGCCTCAAAAGTCACCGTGGACTGAGGCGGCCACTTTACAGAGCCGTTAAAGCCGCAGAGAGCTTATTGCCCCTGCTGCATTTGACGCTGCTGCTGCATTTGCTGGCGCATCTGCTGCATCTTCTTGTCCAGCTCGTCGCGCTGCTCCTGAGTAAACACGCTGTCTACTTTGGCCTGCATAAGGGTTGAAAGCGCCGCAATCTCGCCGGTCACATCACCCAGATCTTCGCCGTGCTCGCGGATGGCATCTTCATCGTAATCCGCTTTGATTTCACTCTGCATTTGCTGTTGCAGGGCACGCGCTTCTTCACGCAGTGTTCCAATTTCACCCTCCATTTCGTCAAGAATGCCTCGAATCTCTTCTTGCTGATCCTCTGACAACCCGACCATCTGTGCGAGCTGGGCAACCTGATCCGGCTGACCACCCGCTGCTTGCTGGGCCAATGCCGGGGCCGACAGGCTCAATGCAACAAGGGCGGTACCGAACAGTTTTGCGAGTTTCATAGAAATCTCCGTTAACGATTTAGTTGAGCGATTTGGTACACCCTAAAACATCCCGCGCCTGTTTTTCACCCCGGTACCCCTTCTTTTTGTACATGTTGTGCACCATGTTCTCCTGGAACCCGCCACACGAGTGCATTGAAACAAATGTGAAAGTTTGGTCATTCCCCTTCATAATGATGCGGTTAAAACACCGCCGGAGCGTAAAAGATGGCTATTAACTGGTTTCCAGGGCACATGCACAAAGCCCGCAAGGAGATCAAAAAGATCATGCCTCAGATGGATCTCATCATTGAGGTACTCGATGCACGTATTCCTTTCAGCAGCGAAAACCCGCTGGTGCCCGAACTGCGTGGGGAAACACCGCTGATCAGAGTCCTTAACAAGCGCGATCTGGCCGATCCTGAGATCACTGCAAAGTGGCAAACATGGCTGGAGAAAGAACGCGGCGTTCGAACCATCACCCTCACCCATAATCAACGCGGTGAGGCACTGGATATCCTGCGGCTGGCCGGCGAAATGACGCCCAACCACGATCGTCAGAAAAGCGCCCTGCGGGTTATGATTCTGGGAATACCCAACGTCGGAAAGTCCACTCTGATCAACACCTTGGCCGGGCGCCCGGCCACGAAAACCGGCAATGAGCCGGCCGTGACCAAATCGCAGCAAACCATCAAGCTGCCGGACAACATCCTTCTTTACGACACCCCCGGCTTTCTGTGGCCGAAGCTCTCACCCGAAGCTTGCGGCTACCGGCTGGCGATTACCGGAGCCATTCGCAGCTCCGTACTGGATTTCGAAGATATCGCCCTGTTTGAAGCCGATTATTTACGGGAAGCCTATCCGGAATTGATAAAAGCGCGTTACGGTTTTGATGAACTGCCGGTGGATGGCTTGGCCATAATGGATGGTATCGCGGCCAAGCGTCATTTCCTGGGTCGTGGTGGCGTACCCGATCTGAACAAGGTCTCCGAAGTGCTGCTCAATGAGTTTCGTGCCGGCACTCTGGGGCGGATTTCTCTGGAGACACCCGAGATGGTGGAACGGGAAATTGTTGAAGCCGCTGCGGCCGACGCCGAAAAAGAGTCTAAACTCAGAGAGAAGAAGGCCGCTTCCAAAGCAATCCATTCTGGCCGCCGCCACTGAAGGAGAACATTATGAGACGAGTCGTCGTCACCGGCATGGGTATCATTTCGTGCCTCGGAAACTCTCTTGATGAGGTTCATGCAAGCCTGAGGAACGGGGCCTCAGGTATCCGCTTCAACGAAACATACAAAGAGATGGGGTTTCGCAGCCTGGTTTCTGGTTCTCCGACAGTCGATACCACCGTTATTGACCGTAAAATGCGACGGTTTATGGGCCCTTCTGCCATGTATAGCTACCTCGCCATGGAGCAGGCAATTGCCCAAGCGGGCCTGAGCGAAGAACAGATCTCCAACGATCGCACGGGGCTGATTGCCGGTTCAGGGGGCTCCTCCTGTTCAAGCCAGGTGGAAGCGACCGACATCATGCGTGCAAAAGGCGTGAAGCGCATCGGCCCCTACATGGTGCCCCGTATCATGACCAGTACAGTTTCAGCTTGCCTGGCGACGGCCTACAAGATCCGAGGTGTGAACTACTCCATGTCCTCTGCCTGCGCTACCAGTGCGCACTGTATTGGTCACGCCATGGAGCAGATCCAGAGCGGCAAGCAGGACATTGTTTTCGCCGGTGGTGGTGAAGAAGAAGACTGGAGCCTCACCATGATGTTTGATGCCATGGGCGCGCTTTCCACCAAATACAACGATGCGCCTGAAACCGCATCTCGTCCCTTCGATTCCGGGCGGGATGGCTTTGTGATCGCCGGTGGCGGCGGCATGATGGTGCTTGAAGAACTGGAACATGCCAAGAAGCGTGGCGCCACCATTATTGCAGAACTCACGGGCTACGGTGCTACTTCAGATGGTTACGATATGGTGGCGCCTTCTGGCGAAGGCGCCCAGCGCTGCATGAAGCAGGCAATGGCGACCATTCGCGGTAAAATTGATTACATCAACGCCCACGGCACCAGTACTCCGGTAGGCGACGTCGCCGAGATGGGCGCCGTGCAGAAAACGTTTGGTTCGGATATTCCCGCCATTTCATCCACCAAATCTCTTTCAGGGCATTCACTCGGCGCTGCAGGCGTTCATGAGGCCATCTATTCCCTGCTGATGCTGCAACATGATTTTATTGCCGGCACTGCCAACCTCTCCTCGGTAGATGAGGCCATTGCTAATATGCCACTGGTGGGCCCTCAGAGCCGCGAGGCAAAGCTTGATACTGTTATGTCCAACAGCTTCGGCTTTGGCGGGACAAACGCCTCTCTGGTGTTCGAGAGACTGCCAGACTGATGGCTATCGAGGCGGGGTTCGGTTCTGCGGCTCCGCCTTTTTTCTGCTATATGCACATCTCCTTAAGTTTGGTCATTGGCAAAGTCGCGCTCGCGTATTAAAGTACCCATTTGACTTGCATCAATTTGGACGGTTATCCGCAATGGCCCAAGCACTCAGATTCCGCCAAGCACCCTCTCCCCTGAAAGCTTCCTGTCACCAGTGCAGCCTTAGCAATCTTTGCCTGCCACTCGCTGTTCAGGATAACGATCTGGACCGCCTGGAAGACATCGTTCAACAGGGTCGCATCTACAATCGCGGCGAGCACATTTTTGATCAGAGCACACAGTTTCGTTCGTGCTTTGCTGTGAAGAGCGGGTCAATCAAGACATCCATCATTACCGAAAGCGGTGAAGAGCAGGTCACAGGCTTCTTTATGCCTGGTGAGATTGTCGGCCTGGACAGCATGAGCAGCGAAGCGTATGCCTGCACAGCCAAGGCTCTGGAGCGCACCAGCGTGTGCGAGTTTCCGGTTGAAAAGCTGGAGGAACTCACAGGCAAGCTTCCCGACCTGCAGCACCACATGTACCGCCTGATGAGCCAGGAAATCCAGAACAGTCATCAACTCGCGATGCTGTTGAGCAAAAACACCGCCGAGGAGCGCATTGCATCGCTGCTTCTGTCACTGTCCAGTCGTTTCCAGCGCCGGCGCATGTCGCCCACAAACTTTAGCCTGCCCATGGCAAGAAATGACATAGCCAACTTCCTGGGACTCGCTGTTGAAACCGTCAGCCGTGTTTTTACCCGCTTCCAGAATCAGGGCATCATCCGTGCACGAGGCCGGGAAGTAGAACTGTTGGATGTTGAAGCACTGCAACTGGTAACCCGGGAATTTTCCCGCCAGGGCTGCCAGCAATAGGTTGGATTTTCTGAAACCGCCTGCCGCTATGCGGTCGGCGTTCGGGCCTCTACCTGCTTAGCCTCGCTTCTCAGTATTGCCAACTCATCAACCAGCCCGGAGCGCCAGGGAAACTGCTTGATGCCAAACGTATTGCGGATTTTTGTGCAGATGAGCGTGGTATTTGGCGGTTCCAAAGCGCCCCATGCCGGCGTGTTATCTACCACATGAAGGCTTTCCGGTATTCCCGGTAAGCCGGCAATCGCCAGGCCCAGCTCATACAGACTGATTTCCTCCGCGCCGGCATACTGGAATGTCCCCCACACTTCGGCCCCACAATCCAACTGCTGTATAACGGCGGTCATGACCCGCGCAAGATCCCTCACAGATACAGGCTGGCCCACACACCGCCCAGGCAAGGCCAACGCGTCAGTTGATGCGGTGCTGGCCTGAACCTTCCGAATAAAGCGGCTCAGGCTCCAGCCGGTGCGTAAAATAATGTGCCGGGGCAAAAGCGTGCGCAATGCCTGCTCGCACTCCCATTGCCAGTTGCCCAACTCATTTACCGGCTGGCCGGGATTGGAGGCGATATAGCCACTCTGTTTACGTCCGTCAAACACATAGCACGACGACAGCTGGAACAACGCAACCCCCCTGTCGCGGGCATACTCCGCAATGGCCACCGGCAAGGAAAACGCGGCTCTGTGTGTACCTTCAGGGTCCAGCTCAGCGGCTTCCGGGTCTGCCAGCCATAGTGCATTGACGATCAGATCGGTGTCTTCCGGGATCCAGCTTTCCAGCGCGCTGAGATTGGCGCTGGCAGGGTTACTGACCAGCAAGGGGCTGACATGCAAAGATGTCTCTCTGAGACGCTCAAGCAGGACTTTTCCCAAGGGGCCATAATCGTGAACGACAAGTACATGCACTAGGGTTCAATGCCTCCGGATATTACTGATATGACACGTCATGGGCATCCTGCCGGCCAATGGCTTCCCGCGACGGCTTTGTAAAATGATTGCACCTCAAGATGCCGGCAACAGCAGCACCTTTGTATACATTTTCAGAAGCATACAACAACAGGGATCGCCATGCTGAAACAACACAGCCACATTGTTGCACCTATTCCCGACGAGCTACGCACTCGCGCCCTTTATACTGTGGAGGAGCTGCGTGAGCGCGGCAAAGCCGACAAAGAGGCAGTCGACAAACTCTACAATCTGATCGTGGAATTGACCGACGCAGGCCTGGATTTCTTTTTCCTGGAGCCACTTCGGCGCCTTAGGGCCAGCAACATGATGCTGGGCATGGCCAGGGTGGGCATCAGCAGCATGCTCAAAGGCAGCAAAATGGTCGTCCACAAAGTGCTTAAAAAACTCGATGACCGCAGTCTGGCCTCTATTCTCGATTTCATCGAGGAAATCATTCATCAGCCCGAAGATGCCTGAGCACACTATCGGCAGATGCGAGGAACCCTGCTGGTGATACCTGTCAGCAACTCATAAGAAATGGTGCCAGCACAGCTGGCCACTTCATCCACCCCAACGGTGCGCCCCCAGAGTTCAACCATATCGCCTTCCCGGGCCTCCGGCGCATTGCTCAGATCCACCGCCAGCATATCCATGGACACCCGGCCAATCAGCCGGATACGGCGACCACCAATGGCGGCCGGTGTGTCGGTGCCAGCATGGCGGGGATAGCCGTCTCCGTATCCGATAGCCACCATACCCATACGGGTGTCGCGCTCTGCCACCCAGGCCGCCCCATAACCGACGCTCTCACCGGCCCTGACAGTTCGGGTGGTTATCAAAGGCGCCTCAAGGGTCATCACAGGCTCAAGGCCCAGCTCGGGGCCTGTCTTGCCGACTATAGGTGAACCGCCATAAAGCATGATACCCGGGCGACTCCAGTCAAACAGTGGTTGGCCGGGAATAAAATGAGCCGCAGAATTGCCCACGCTTTTCATCAGCGAGGGCCAGGGAGAGGTTGCCGCCTCAAAGGTGGCAGTCTGGGCCGAGGTCATTGTGCTCCCGGCATCGTCGGCGCAGGCAAAGTGGCTGACAAAGCCCTGAAGCCAGGGAAAAGCGTTCATTTTCTCAAGCCTGGCCATAACAGACGGGAGGTCATCAGACCGAAAGCCCAGGCGGTTCATGCCGGTGTTAACCTTCAGCCAGAAGTCTGGCAGGTGGTTACCCTGTCCCAGCCACTGCAACTGGTGCCCACCATGCAACACCGGTTCGAACTGATTTTTTACGCAATCCGCCAGATCATCCGCAGCATGTACACCCTGAAGCAATACCACCGGCTGAGGATGGCCTGCAGCACGAATAGCAAAAGCTTCTTCAATGCAGGCAACGGCGTATTTGGGCGCTATATCCGCCAGGGCGGATGCAATACGGGCAATACCATGGCCATAGCCATCAGCCTTCACAACAGCCATAACCCTGGCATTGCCCGCACGCTCGCAAGCTTTGCGATAGTTGGTGCGCAGAGCATCCAGATCAATGTGGGCAGTTGTGCTGCGCGGCATCAGTATTCACCACCATAGTCGTTGTAGTCACCGTGGGCGAGATCTTCAAACTTAGTGTATTTGCCGATAAACGCCAGACGAATCGTCCCAATGGGACCATTACGCTGCTTACCGATGATAATCTCGGCAATGCCCTTATCTGGCGTATCCTCGTTGTATACCTCATCACGGTACACAAACATGATTACGTCGGCATCCTGCTCAATCGCACCGGATTCCCGCAGATCGGAATTGATCGGACGTTTGTTCGGACGTTGCTCAAGGCTCCGGTTTAGCTGCGAAAGCGCTACAACAGGGCAACTGAGTTCTTTCGCAATGCCCTTCAAAGACCGGGAAATTTCGGAGATCTCCGCCGTCCGGCCTTCTGTGTTGCCTGGCACCCGCATCAACTGCAGGTAGTCCACCATGATCAGGCCAATTTTACCGTCGTTCTCACGCGCAATTCGTCGCGCCCGGGAGCGCAGCTCAGTAGGACTGAGGCCGGGCGTGTCATCAATATACAGCGGCTTGTCTTTAAGCAGGCTGACGGCAGAAGTCAGTCTGGGCCAGTCATCTTCCTCAAGCTTGCCGCCGCGTACTTTGCTTTGATCAATACGGCCAAGAGACGAAAGCATACGCATGGCCAGCGCATCTGCCGGCATCTCCATACTGAATACCAGAACCGGAGTGCCCGTGCTGATCAGTGCATTCTCGACAATGTTCATGGCGAATGTGGTCTTACCCATCGAGGGTCGACCCGCCACGATGATGAGATCGGCCGGCTGCATACCCGACGTCTGTTCATCCAGATCTCTGAACCCGGTGGTAAGCCCCGTTGTCTGCTCACCAGATTCGAACAGCTCCTCGATGCGACTCAGTGTTTTGGTCAGAATCGGGTTGATGGACTGCGGACCGGAACCTTCTTTAACCCTGGATTCAGCGATCTGGAATACGTTTCGCTCAGCTTCATCCAGAATCTCATTACTGTTGCGGCCCAGGGGATTAAACGCAGAGTCTGATATTTTCCCGGAAACCTCCACAAGCTGCCTGAGGATCGAGCGCTCGCGAACAATCTCGGCGTAGGCACGAATATTGGCAGCGCCCGGCGTTTTCTCTGCCAGCTCAGCAAGATAAGACAACCCTCCGGCATCCTCAATATCACCGGCCCGCTCCAGAAACTCTGCCAGGGTGACCACGTCCAACGGTTCGTTCTCGCTGGCAAGGCGCTCTACCGCACCAAAAATCAGCCTGTGATCCTGGCGATAGAAGTCCGCTGCGGAGATTATCTCGGTAATTTCATCAAACCGCCGGTTGTCCAGCATCAGGCCACCCAGCACTGCCTGCTCCGCTTCAACGGAATGAGGGGGCACCTTGATTCGGCTGGTCTCTGGATCAGTACTAGCGGGCTTCAGATTAGGCTTGGCCATGAACATATCTTCAGTTAAGCATCGTCACCACGACAGTGTATGTGGAATGTCGTAGCGATGGGAGGGGGTTACTGGATGCTGACAGCATACCAGAAAGCAACAGGCCCGAAAGCCGTATAAACGGTTCGGGCCTGTCGGTTTGGCTGGCAATGAACTCCAAAGAGCTCACGGCAAGCCACCAGCGTGTTACAGGGTAAGAAACTTACTCGGCAACAACCGCCAGCTTAACAGTCACTTCAACGTCTGAGTGCAGCTGAAGTTCGATTTCGTACTCACCGGTCGTCCGCAGCGGGCCTTCCGGAAGACGAACTTCGCTCTTCTCAACGTCGGTACCCGCAGCAGTGATCACGTCTGCAATATCGCGAACACCAATGGAGCCGAACAGCTTGCCTTCGTCGCCCGCTTTAGAGGTAACTGTGAAGGATGCACCTTCCAGAGCCTCAGCGCGCGCCTGAGCCGTTGCCAGCTTGCCGGCTGCAGCTTTCTCAAGCTCAGCACGACGCTCTTCAAACGCCTTCAGGTTTGCTTCAGTGGCAGGCGCAGCCTTACCGTACGGAAGCAGGTAATTACGGCCGTAACCGGATTTAACTTTTACCTTGTCACCCAGGGTGCCAAGGTTTGCAACTTTCTCGAGCAGAATAACTTCCATCTCGTTAACCTCTTCGTGCTTTATTCAGCCGGCCCGGCAGGCTTTATTCGCCCCCGGATATCCAGCCAGCTATCCACAAATGCCAGAACTACTAACAGAATCATCAGACTTGGGCCCAGAAGAACCAGCGCAACATAGAACATTGCAAGCCACTGGCCACTCAGGTTCTTACGTCCGACAATGCCATGAATCAGTGCAAGACCCGCCAAAAACATCGGCGTTCCGGCTACCCATATCAGTAACATGGAGTTCAGCCCGAGAAACGGACCTACAACCATGGTGGCGGCAAAGACCGCAGCAACAGCGGGAGACAACTTCAGACCATGGAATTCCGAACGGAAACCGCCGGGATTATACAATCCCGCCTGCCATGATCTGGCCAGCATTGTCATGCCCAAGCCTACTGCCAGATAACTGCCCGCCATACTGGCGTTCATGGTGTCCCGTATAACCGTCTCAAGATCACTCCCGAGCGTACGAGCCACCTCAGCATTGTACTGTTCGTAAAAACTGACCCCGGCGCGAACGAGTTCGTCCAGCAAACCGGGATACATCATGGGCAACGTAAGCCCCATAACGATCGCCAGAAAGCTCCCTCCTAAAAGGGCTCTTTCCCAGGACAGCGTTGTTCTGAGCAATGACGCCATCAGCATCACTTGCAGCAAAACCGCCAAGGCTGTCGGATCACCTCCAAACACACCCCAGCCAAGCGCTGGAAGTAATGCCCAGAGTCCAATAGTAAGCCCCTGACTGATGCCAAGCCTGAGAATAACCAGGCCGACAACCGCTGCGCCAATCCAGAACAGCAAGGGTACCGCAGTTGTTACTGCTGCTACTCCGCTGGCCTGAAGGGGACCGCGCATTACAAATTGTGCCAGTGCACGCATGGTCCCAAGTCCTGTCTATCTGTTACTTAGTTATCGTGGCTGTCCGAGTACGGCAGCAGTGCCAGAAAGCGGGCCCGCTTGATAGCGGTTGCCAGCTGACGCTGATAACGTGCTTTGGTGCCAGTGATACGGCTGGGCACGATTTTGCCGGTTTCAGTGATGTAGCCTTTCAGGGTGTCCAGATCCTTGTAATCGATCTCTTTAACACCTTCCGCCGTGAAACGGCAGAACTTGCGACGTCTGAAAAAACGAGCCATAACGTAACTCCTCAACTCCGGTTAATTACTCTTCTTCGTCCTGGGTTTCAGCTTTCTGACTGTCATCTTGACTGTCGTCTTGACGGTCATCAGATTCAGCTGAACGACGTGGGCGATCATCTCCGCCGGAACGACGGTCCTCACGGGACTCAGCGGCTTTCATCGGAGAGATATCAGCAACGGCTTCATCGCGACGCAGAATCAAGTCGCGGATGATGGCATCGTTGAACCGGAAGTTGTGAGTCAGCTCGTCCATCGCTGCCTGTGAACATTCTACGTTCATCAGCACATAGTGAGCTTTGTGAATCTTGTTGATCGGGTAAGCCATATGACGACGGCCCCAATCTTCCAGGCGATGTACCTTGCCGCCATCTTCAGTGATGACGCTGGTATAACGCTCGATCATCGCGGGCACTTGCTCGCTTTGATCCGGGTGTACCATAAACACGATTTCGTAGTGACGCATGAGTTCTCCCTACGGATTGAACAGCTTTCCTTAATTCGCGGACTGGCCGGGAAGCAAGAAAGCAAGGAGGTGGCAGCCTGAGCCGCCGGTTTTTTGCTTTATCAATAAGGCGTTACAAGAAAGGCCCGATCAAAAGCGAGACTAAGCATGCCTGATTAAAAGCAATACAAAACCTCCCCCTTGGAAAAGGGGTGACGTATTCTAGGCGGACACGACCGTCTGTGCAAGAGTTAACCAAGGCGCTGGCGCAATGCCTCATACAAACAGACACCGGTCGCCACAGAAACGTTGAGGCTGTCTACATGCCCCAGCATGGGAATATTGATGAGCTGATCGCAGTGCTCCCGCGTGAGACGGCGCATGCCCGCGCCCTCCGCACCCATAACCAACGCAACCGGGCCCTTGAAGTCTGCCTGATACAACGTAGCCTCGGCTTCACCAGCAGCACCGATCAACCACACACCCTGATCCTTCAGGGTGCGAAGAAACCGCGCCAGATTGGTTACGCGAACAAAAGGAACAGTCTCCGCCGCACCACAGGCAACTTTCCGCGCTACCGCTGTCAGCGAAGCTGATTTGTCTTTCGGCACGATAACAGCCTGAATACCGACTGCATCGCAGGTACGCATGCACGCTCCCAGATTGTGAGGATCGGTTACGCCATCCAGCACAAGCAAAAAAGGGGGTTTATCACTTGCCGCAAGTTGAGTCAGAAGATCGTCTTCCGTCCATTCGCGGCTTTCACTGACCGCCGCAACAACGCCTTGGTGAACTCCGCCAACCCGCTCATCCAGCTCCTTACGATGCACAACCCCCCACTTAACCCCCAACTCATCCAGGGCATCGGTGATGGTTTTTACTCGCTTGTCCTGCCGGCCAGTCTGAATCCAGACCCTCTGCAACCTTCCCGGCTCGCGCTTGAGGACAGCCTCAACCGCGTGCCAGCCAAATACAAATTCTTCGGACACTGGTTAGGTTTCCTGTTATTTATCTGTTTTGCGTGGCTTCCGAGGCTTGCTGGCACCGGCTGGCTTGCGAGAGCCTTTTTTCGGCTTCTGGTTGGCCTCTTGGGCGGCATCCGCCACCAACTGAGCCTTTGCACTGGCCGGTTTTTTTGCCTTTGCAGGCTTTCCAGACTTTTCAGGCTTTCCGCCCTTGCCAGATTTGCTGCCCGCAGGCGTTCTGCCTCGGCTGCGACCCTTATCAGCTCGCTTGCCATCCTTGTTTCGGGTATCCCGCTTGGCTACATCCAGAGCATCCCGATCTGCTTGCCGACGCCTCGGCTCACTAACCAGCTCCAAATCAATCTTGCGGTCTTCCATACCAACCCGCGTCACTCGGACGCGCAGCTCGTCACCCAGGCGGAAGCTAACCGCGGTGCGCTCGCCAATCAGGCGATGCTTAGCCGCATCGTGGTGGAAGTAATCACCGCTGAGAGTGGAAACATGCACCAGGCCTTCGATATACACACCAGACAGCTCGACAAAAAACCCGAACGGCACAACGGCGGCTATAACCCCGTCAAACTCTTCTCCGACATGATCACTGAGAAACTCGCACTTGAGCCACGCCATAACATCGCGAGTGGCATCATCAGCGCGCCGCTCGGTCATCGACACATGCTCACCCAGCTGCTCCATACGGGCATAGTCGTAAGGGTATTCGACTAACTCCGGATCAAAGACGCGGGGTGACACGACATCCTTCGTAACCTCGGGGTTATGAATCCGGGACTTGATAGCCCGGTGCACAACCAGATCCGGGTATCGGCGAATCGGCGAGGTAAAGTGGGCGTAACTCGGGAAGCCAAGGCCAAAGTGGCCACTCTCTTCCGGGCTGTAGACCGCCTGGCTCAGCGAACGCAACATAACCGTCTGGATCACATTGGCGTCCGGCCTGTCTGTTATCTGGGATAGCAGCGCCTGATAATCGGCCGAAGTTGGCTTGTCTCCGCCACCCAACTGCAGACCAAGTTCACCCAGGAACAAACGCACCGAGTTGAGCCGCTCTTCCGAGGGGCCATCATGCACACGATAAAGTGCCGGCATCTTGTGCTTCTTCAGGAAACGCGCCGCGGCCACGTTGGCGCACAGCATGCTCTCTTCCACAATCTTGTGGGCATCGTTGCGATGTACCGGCACAATTTCTTCGATTTTACGTTCCGCATCGAAAACAATTTGGGTTTCCGTGGTTTCAAAATCGATAGCCCCACGTTCCGTTCGCGCTTTACGCAGCAGCTTGTAAAGATCGTACAGGTTATGCAGATGCGGAAGCACATCTGCGTACTGGGCAGACAACCGATAACCCGGTTCTGAATCTGGCCGCTCCAGCATGTCGCTGACTTTGTTATAGGTTAGCCGCGCATGGCTGCGCATAACCGCCTGGTAGAAAGTGTACCCACTGATATTCCCAGCAGCGCTGATGGTCATATCTGCCACCATGCACAGGCGATCAACGTCAGGGTTCAGGGAACACAGGCCATTGGACAGCTTCTCCGGAAGCATGGGCACCACGTGGTCCGGAAAGTACACCGAGTTGCCCCGGCGCAGGGCTTCTTCATCGAGAGGCGAGCCGGTGCGTACGTAATGGGATACATCGGCTATTGCTACGACCAGACGATAGGCACCACGGCCCCTCGGCTCACAATATATGGCGTCGTCGAAATCCCGCGCGGTCTCGCCATCGATGGTCACCAGCCGCATATTGCGGATATCCACACGATTGGCTTTGTCTTTCTCTTCCACTTCCCCTGGAATAGCCGCTGCCTGAGCGCCTACTTCCGTTGGCCAGCTATGGGGAATGTCGTAAGAACGGATAGCCACATCAATTTCCATACCCGGGGCCATATGTTCCCCCAGAATCTCTGCGATCTTGCCGGTGGGCTTGCTGCGCATTGTGGGCTGGCGCAAAATATCCACAACAACGTACTGACCGTGATAAGCCTCACCAATATGCTCTTCCGGCACCAGCACTTCGTGGTTGATCCTGGCATTCTCGGGTACCACGTAGGCGATACCGCTTTCATTAAAAAAGCGCCCGACGGTCTGGTGCGTGCGATGTTCTATAACATCAACGATAACGCCTTCACGCCGACCACGATCATCAACCTTGTCTACCCGTGCGGCAACCCTGTCACCGTGAAACACCATGCGCATCTGGCGTGCGGTAAGAAACAGATCAGACCCACCATCATCCGGCACCAGAAAGCCGAAGCCATCTCTGTGACCAATAACCCGACCACTGACCAGATCGGCTTCCTCAATCGGAAGGAACGCGTCGCGACGGTTACAAATAAGCTGACCGTCCCGGCACATGGCAATCAGGCGTCGCCTGAGTGCTTCGACACCTTCCGGAGTGGTCTGGCCAAGCTCGGAACACAATGTCTCGTGCGTTGCCGGCGCCCCACGTTCTTTCAGGTGCGCGAGAATGAATTCCCGGCTTTGAATCGGGTTTTCATAGTTTTGAGCCTCACGGCCCGCGTGGGGGTCTTTGTGTTTTTTATTCCTGGAAACCATTAAAATCCTTGCTAAATGCGGCGCCACAACGGCGCTGTTCATATTCGTTTGCAATGTAGTATACGTTGGTACGGATCGACTGCCTAACAACCCACCCTTTATAGGCACAAATACCTGCCGTCCAATTACTGAAAAAACGTTTGACAGCTACAGTCGGAATTATTAAAGTACGCGCCATCTGATGAAGCATACCTTCATCTTTGGCAGAAACGCCTAGTTTTCAACAAACTAACGGTAAATCTGCAAATCACCTGCCGAGGTGGTGAAATTGGTAGACACGCTAGCTTCAGGTGCTAGTGCTCGCAAGGGCGTGGAGGTTCAAGTCCTCTCCTCGGCACCATTTCTCTCCCTGAGAAATGCGATTACTCCAACTCCCTGTTATTTTCTGATCCTTCGTAGCCGCTGATCATTCCAGCAGCCCAACGAGGTATTCCGACAGATTCTCGTAGATATAGTCTACTCTTGCATAAACGCCAGACGGCACCCCCTCAAACTCGCGACCACAGTTGCGGCTTCCGCCATAGCTCTTGAGATAGGCCGCCTGGATCAGGTTCAGGGCCTCACCCGCAGGCATACTGCTGTTTCCGGCAGGATAATACAGCGCCCATTCGAATCCAGGCTCGGCATCGACGGTATCCAGCCCGGCCATTTCTGGTGACAGAAAACCGTATCTCAGCGGCCGGTTGAGTTCGCCTCGTGTATCAAACTCCAACACCAGGCCGTTAAAACCAGCTGGCTGAGGCTCATATCCGGAGAACGCATAGCTCTGATATGCGGTCACTACCTGCGCCGTAATCTGCGCATCAACATCGTCCTCAACTGTACAATTCTGAAGCCCACCGCTATAAATCAGTGACTCCTGCTCAACTCCTTCTTCCATCATCCGGTACCCAAAAAACCCGGCTGGCGCGTTGGACAACTCCGGCACCAATGTCCGAACAATAGTGCCGGACTGCCGGGGAATCCGGGCGACCACCTCTGACAGTTTTCCATTGCTGAAACTCCAGCTGTAAGTTATCTCCGGATTTCCACCCAACTCTGTCGAGCCCGGCTGAATGCCCTCCAGCAGATGGCACGTTGTGCCGGTTTCGAAGGTGGCTGTGCCGGCTGCCCAGTCGAACACCAGCCGCTCATCAATACCCGGATTTGAATACGCAATTCTGCTCTGAGGGGATAGCGACGCCGATGGCAACCACTGGGTACTGAGCTTTGCCATATAACCATTAACACCGAACAGCCGGGCAAGCTCTTGCATGGAGGGCGCCAGGCAGCCTTCGGAACTGATGGATTGCACGCGCCCATCCTCGCTGTAGTCAAACATCAGCTCTGCTGAAATCAGCAAGTCCGAACGGTTGGCTGGAAGCGTATCCGAGCGTCCGGGCTGGGCATAAACTCGCTGGCTTGTCAGCAGTAGCGGGTCACTCAACTCCACCGCAACCTCGGGTAAGTCGATCAGATCAACGTCCAGGTTTGCATAGCTGCCCTGAACCGCCGAATCAACGGCGACAATCACGTCACCGGCGTTCTGCACCAGGGAGATACCAAGAAGGAAAGCCGCCTGGCGACTGAGATAACGCTCAGTGCCGTCACTGCCGGGCTTGGCCAATTCATCGTTGTATGTATCCGGGAACTGGCTCGCCATAAAACGCGCCATGGCCCGTGCATAGGCATGAGCGCGATCGTCCTCGGCGAGAACATAGTCCCTCAGCAGATTGATGCCGGCCAGACCGGACAGCGATGCGTCTGTAGAGTCCAGCAAGGGCCCCAGGGCCGCAAGACGACGATAGCGAGCCAAGGTCGTCAGGGGCGTAATATTACGCACGCCGGGCGCGGCAGAAAGGATAAATGCGCGAGGAACCGGAACTTCGCCGCGGCGGGTCGGCTCCAGGGTTTTCCCCGGAAGCGCCAAGGCGAACAGGGGGAATTTGCGCGGGTCAATATTGGGCCCCACTTCAGGATCCAGCGCCAACTCGGCAGTATCCAGCGAGAACCGCCCTCCCACTTCACTCATGGCGGTGGGCTCCCCGGAAGGCAGCGTAACCTTCCGGCCAGACGCCAGCTCGTATACAAAGGGCCCTGGCGTGTATTGGCTGTCGCCGTCCATATCCAGCCATACCCGGGCGTTTTTAAGGTAGCCGTCTATCACCTTGCCGGTGTAAGGCGCCGGAACACTGTATTGCACACCGTCGAAGTTACGCCCGTCCACAGGCAACTCATCGGATTCCTTACCGCAGCCGGCAATGGTGAGAAAAAGAATGGAAACGGGCAGGCAAATCAGGCGATTCATCACGGCAACCATTTATCCTTGTTAGAGGTTGTACCGTTACTTTAAGAGATGTCGCTGAAGGAGACCTTGATGGGCTTGGCAATTTGTAAAGTTTGGTAACAGGAAAGCCCCGGAGACCGACTCCGAGGCTCTTGCCGCGTACGGATTAAAACGCGCGCGCAACGATCTCTTTCATGATTTCGTTGGTTCCGCCGTAGATGCGCTGAACGCGTGAGTCTGCCCAGGCGCGGGCAATCGGGTATTCCCACATGTAGCCGTAACCACCGTGCAACTGCACACACTCATCCATCACCCGGCACTGCAGGTCCGTCGTATACTGCTTCAGCATCGCGGCGGTTGGTATGTCGAGTTTCTTCTCCAGGTGCAGCTCCAGGCAACGATCGGTGAACACCCGGGCTGCGGTGATTTCGGCCTTCATCTCAGCCATTTTGAAGCGGGTGTTCTGGAATTTGATCACCGGCTTTCCGAAAGCCTTACGCTCTTTGACGTAATCAAGCGTCCACTGCCAGGCGGCTTCTGCGGAGGCAATAGCCGTGAGACCGATCTGCAGGCGCTCGGCGGGCAGTTCCGACATCAGTTGGAAAAAGCCCTGCCCTTCCATGGGGCCGAGCAGGTTTCCTGCGGGCACTTTGACGTCCTGGAAGAACAGCTCGGAGGTGTCCTGAGCCTTCATGCCGACCTTGTTCAGATTCTGGCCTTTTTCAAAACCTTCCCAGGCGGTTTCAACCAGCAACAGGCTAATGCCTTTTGCACCTTCTTTCGGATCAGTTTTGGCGACAACAATCACCAGATCTGCCAGCTGGCCGTTGGTAATAAAGGTTTTGGAGCCGTTCAGGACATAGTGATCGTCGTTTTTGATGGCGTTGGTTTTAACACCCTGAAGGTCGGAGCCTGCACCCGGCTCACTCATGGCAATTGCGGTGATGATCTCACCAGAGGCCATTTTAGGCAGGTACTTTTGCTTCTGCTCTTCGGAGCCGTAGTTCAGTATGTAGGGAGCAACAATATCGGAATGCAGAGTCCAACCGATACCGGAAAGCCCGGCCCGCGAGATCTCCTCCATCACAACCGCGCTGTAACGGAAGTCAGCGCCAACGCCGCCGTACTCGTCAGGCATAGTCGGACACAAAAAGCCCAGCTCGCCCGCTTTTTGCCACAATGCGCGGCTGACCTGTCCGTCTTTCTCCCACTGCTCATGGTAAGGCGCGGCTTCTTGTTCCAGGAATTTCCGAACGGAATCCCGAAAGCCATCAAGGTCAGCGTCAAAGAGCGTGCGTGGAATCATGGTGAACCTCAGTCGGTGGACAATGTGGTAATTAACGTTCACCAAGTCTCTGCCGGCAGGCCAACTCGCTCAATGATGAAAACCATCAATCGTGCTGACCAAAACCATCGTCGCGCCCCTCTTTGGACCTGATCCGCACCTCACCCCAACGGGGCATCAGATCCTGGGGTAAATCCAGGTGGTCGAGAATACGGGCCACAATAAAGTCCACAAGATCCTGCACCGACTCCGGTCGATGATAGAACCCCGGACTGGCCGGCATGATGACAGCGCCCATGCGAGTGAGCTTCAACATGTTTTCAAGATGCACTTCGGAGTATGGCGCTTCGCGGGGCACCAGAATCAACTGACGCCGTTCTTTAAGGGCCACATCGCCGGCGCGTTCGATCAGGTTGTTGCTGGCACCCGTTGCCAGCGCAGAGAGGGTTCCGGTACTGCAAGGGCAAACTACCAGAGGTGCTTTTTCGCCAGACCCGGAAGCGGGCGGAGAAAACCAGTCTTCGCGGCCAAACACCAGCACCTGGCCAGGCTCGGCGGAGGCGTATTCAGACAGGTTTTTTTGCATGGCCGGCGGCGTTCCCGGCAGCTTCAGGTCGGTTTCTGTTGCAATGACAATCTGCGCGGCCTTACTGATCATTACGTTAACCCGGCAGCCTGCAGCCACCAGACACTGCAGAAGGCGCAGGCCATACTGGGCACCGGAGGCGCCGGTGAATGCAAGATTGACCGTTCGCGCTTTCGACTGATTATTCGTCATCTTTATGGTTTCCTGAGTGCCGGATCAGCCATGGATACGCTCAAGTTCTGCGACGAGCTTACCGTGAATGCCGCCAAAACCGCCGTTGCTCATGATTACAATGTGGCAGGGATTTGGCAGGCCGGCCATCACCCTGTCAGTCAGCGCCTCTACCGTCGACTCAACACTGTGTTGCCCGGAGTCCGGATTATCCGATTGCCATGCTGACACCAGCTCCGGCAACCAGTCCATATTGTTCAGATTGGCCCAATAAACCCTGTCTGCCAAAGCCGCACTTGGCAGTAACGTATGCTGATGAACACCCTGCTTCATAGTGTTGGAGCGGGGTTCGATGAGGGCGATAATCGGCTCCTCCCCCACCTGATTGCGCAAGCCGTCCAGCGTGGTCGCTATCGCCGTAGGGTGGTGGGCAAAATCGTCGTAGATACGCACCCCTCCGATATCCGCAAGCAACTCCATACGGCGCTTTACACCAGAGAACCGGCAAAGCGCGGCTATCGCATGGTCCGGGGTTACGCCCACGTGCCTTGCCGCCGCAATAGCTGCCAGAGCGTTGCGAACGTTATGCAGTCCAGTCTGACTCCACTTCACGGCAGCAACTGGTTGCTCATGATGGATAACCATAAACCGGCTGCCATCTTCAGACAGAAGTTCGGCACGCCAGTCTGCGGCACCCGCTACCTCGCTGCCAATGGCTATCTCCTGTACGGGACTCCAGCACCCCAAAGCCAAGGCTTTATCCAGGTGCGGATCCAGGCTCGGGCGGATTATCAACCCCTGCGACGGAACCGTACGAACCAGGTGATGGAACTGACGCTCAATCGCTTCGACGTTGTCAAAGATGTCGGCGTGATCAAACTCAAGATTATTCAGAATCAGGGTATGAGGGCGGTAGTGGATGAACTTGGAGCGTTTATCGAAAAAGGCGCTGTCGTACTCGTCAGCCTCTATAACAAAAAAATCACTGCTCCCCAGACTGGCCGATACCGAAAAATCTTTGGGCACGCCACCCACCAGATAACCCGGCGCAAGCCCTGCCTGATCCAGAATCCAGAGCAGCATGGCGGTGGTGGTGGTTTTACCGTGGGTGCCCGCCACAGCCATAACCCAGCGATGCCTGAGCACCTCCCGGGCCAGCCATTCGGGTCCGGACATGTAATCTATGTTGCGATTCAGCGTCGCCTCTACCTCTGGGTTACCTCTGGACATGGCGTTGCCAATCAGCACCAGATCGGGCTTGGACTCCAGATGCTCAGCGCGGAAACCATCCATCAAGCTGATGCCTTGAGCCTCTAACTGGGTACTCATGGGCGGATAGACACCCTGATCAGAGCCTGTAACCGTATGGCCAAGCTCCCTTGCCAGAACAGCCAGGCTGCCCATAAACGTGCCACAAATCCCCAGAATATGAATATGCATTCGCCGACCGTCCTCTGCGTTTAAACCCGACAAGCCTCCCGTATCCACCCCACTCCGTCAAGACGTCAAGAACAAAGCCATCCGCATTTCTTGCCATGAAAATCGTCAGCGTTTGGCGTATCATCTGCGCCATTATTGAAACCGCAGGAGGCTCCACCCCGAGATGGCCATCAAGAACGCATTCTACGCTCAGTCTGGCGGTGTCACCGCCGTCATCAATGCCAGTGCCTGCGGGGTTATTCAGACCGCCCGCAAGCATCCGGACAAAATTGGCAAAGTCTTTGCCGGGCGCAACGGCATTCTGGGCGCGCTGAACGAAGAGCTGATTGATACCAGTCTCGAAAGCGATGAGTCGATTCAGGAACTGATCCACACTCCAGGCGGGGCTTTCGGCTCTTGCCGCCACAAGCTGAAAAACATCTCGGAAAACCGCCGGGAATACGAGCGTCTTATTGAAGTATTCCGCGCACACGACATCGGCTATTTCTTCTATAACGGTGGCGGTGATTCTCAGGACACCGCTTATAAGGTTTCGCAGATCGGCGAGAAAATGGGCTATCCCATTACCTGTATCGGCGTTCCCAAAACCGTAGACAACGACCTGCCGTTTACAGACTGCTGCCCGGGTTTTGGCTCTGTCGCCAAGTACATTGCCACATCCACTCTGGAAGCCAGTCTGGATATAAAGTCCATGTGTGAAACCTCCACCAAGGTATTCATTCTTGAAGTAATGGGCCGCCACGCTGGCTGGATTGCTGCTTCAGGCGGTCTTGCGGGTCAGGGCGAAGGCGAGCCGCCTCACATTATTTTGTTCCCGGAGATACCGTTTAACCGCGATGCTTTTCTCGAGCGGGTCGAGTTCTGCGTAAAGGAATACGGCTACTGCGTAGTGGTCGCCTCTGAGGGCGCACAGTATGAAGACGGCCGCTTTCTGGCAGATGCCGGCGCGAAAGATGCCTTTGGGCACACGCAGTTGGGCGGCGTGGCACCAGCACTGGCCAACATGGTCAAGCAGGCTCTCGGGCACAAATACCACTGGGCGGTAGCAGATTACCTGCAGCGCAGCGCGCGTCACATCGCTTCTGCAACCGACGTTGAGCAGGCTTACGCCGTTGGCAAGGCCGCCGTAGAAATGGCCTTGGCTGACAAGCAGGCGGTAATGCCCACCATCGTGCGCGTACAGGCAAAGCCCTACATCTGGAAAATTGGCGAGGCCCCCCTCAGTGAAGTAGCCAACCAGGAAAAGAAAATGCCGATCCATTACATTACTGATGATGGCTTCGGTATTACGAAAGACTGCCGGGATTATCTTGAGCCACTGATTTCCGGTGAGAGCTTCCCTCCGTTTGACAATGGTTTGCCCCGGGTTGCGAAGCTGAAAAATACCTTGACGGAAAAGAAACTGAAAACCGACTTTCAGTTCTGAGCAGCACTCTGACTAACCCGATGTATTTTGGGCGTCAAAAAAAGGCCCTGCAGTTTTTTGCAGGGCCTTTTTTCATCTCCAAAGCGTGACTCAATGAGCTTTTCCCGCTTCGAGTGCCCGCACGTAAGCCGAAAACTCGTCATAACCGCCAATGTACCTGTCACCCACAAGAATTTGGGGAACGGTATGGACCGGACGACCAATCTTGTCGGCAATGTCTGCCTTCGTCATATCATGTTCGATCATATCGACCCAGGTATACGGCATGCTGCGAGATTCACACAGGCTCCTTGCCCGCACACAAAACCCGCAACTTGAACGGCCGTAAATCGTTACCTGCTCCATAAATCCTCCCGAATAGTAAACCCGGAGCGATTACCGGGGTGTGAAAAGGGGTGTTAAAAGTCTTTGAATCATGATGACATGTTTGTTGAATTTTAAAAATTGATGCTTTGAATGGCCGCCATAGTACAGGGTCATACGTAGAGCGCTTTCGCTCACCGGAAGGAACAAGCACCCACCACCGCAAGGAGAACTTCGTGGTCTACCTGACACTGTTTCTGACTTCTTTTGCCGCAGCCACGCTGCTACCGGCGTATTCGGAAATACTTACAGGCACGCTGGTTGTTCAGGGATACCCTCTTTTGTGGCTGTGGTTCTGGGCTACGCTTGGCAACACTCTGGGGTCTGTGGTGAACGGCGTTATTGGCCGGCAAGTAGACCGGTTCAAACACAAACGCTGGTTTCCCCTGAATGAGACACAGCTGCATAAAGCCAGGAACAGCTTCAACCGCTACGGCCAGTGGTCTTTGCTTCTCGGCTGGCTACCTCTGGGCGGCGACGCGCTGACACTGGTCGGCGGCATTATGCGCGTGCCCTGGCTGAACTTCATTGTGCTCGTGGGTATCGGCAAAGGGCTGCGCTATGCCTTTGTAATCTGGCTGGTCGCTGAAGCATCGGGCGTATCATCACCCTCGCCGTAAAGGTATTTGCGCAGCAAGGGTTCACCGTTGAACTCTGAGTAAAGCACGGCAATAAAGGTGTAAACCCCAATCAGTTTGCGATTGAGAAATACAAATTCACTGGGCGGCACCCGGAAGTAGCGGCTTATGGCTGACCGAGCCGCCTGCCGGGCAACTCTTGATGGCAGATCACTTTGCTTCCATCGGTACTGGCCTTCACTGTTTACAGCGTAGTCTGGCCAGCTTTCGTGATCGCTGGACAAGGGCTCCAGAACAGACATACATACCTGCCCAAACGTTTCCAGCACCTCCTTCGGCCAGTCTGTGCTCATAAAGCGCAGCTTAACTCCTCCGTCGATCACGGCATCAAGATCATTTTCGTAGGAGGCCCGAATCATCTGGATTACCGGGTCAAGAAACTCTCTTGAGTAGGTCTGCACTGCGCCAAAGTCCAGCAACACGATGCGATCGTGCTCCACACCTTTGCCGTCTTCTCCGGCAATGCGAATACGATAGTTTCCGAAATTGGGGTCTGTCTGGATCTCACCCCAAACGAACAACTCCCTGAAAAACAGCTCCAGAGCCGCCTTGCCCAGTTCGCTGCGGCGCTCAAGCGACAGATCACGTACCAGATTGGAATTGACCGAGTGGCCATGTTCGTAGGTGGAGGCGATAACCTGAGCAGAAGAATACTCCGGCAGCACCCGGGGAACCACGAAACGCGGATCCTCCTCGAGCATCTGACGAAACTTCTCCGTGGTGCGCGCCTCGAGGCGGTAATCGACCTCCCTGTGCATCATCTGCCTGACTTCTTCCAGCCAGTCTTCAAACTCCGGTCCAAAACTCACTAACCGCGCCACTCTGAGCAATTGCGCCACGGCATTCAGATCGCTGTCTACAGCATCCGCAACACCGGGGTACTGGACCTTGAGCACAAGCTCCAGGCCATCGCACCGCCGCACAGCACGGTGCACCTGCCCAAGGGACGCTGCGCCGATCGGCTCAATATCTATATCAAGCTCTGCAAGTTGCTCGCTGCCCAACTCTGCTTTGAGCACACGCTCTATGGCAGGCCACTCAAGGGACGTTGTCTGGTCTTCCAGGGTATGCAACGCCTCGGTGACTTCTTCAGGCAGGAAATGCTCACCGTAAAGCGCCATTACCTGGCCGATTTTGACCACACTACCTTTCAGCTGGCCCAACTCATCTACCAGTAAACGGGCATGTTTGGAGAGCATGGCACGGTGGCGTTCATCCCGGGTTTCCTTGCTACTGAACCAGTTAGTGGCCATGTGCGAAGCCATTCGTGTTCCGGCAAAGAGCCCTGCGCGAGTCAGGCTCAGCCGGCGTTCGAAGCTGCCGGTCTTGATGCGGGCGACTGATTTACCTGAGCGTCTGGATGACATGTATGACCTGTCTGAATCGGAGAATTTAACCAGCCTGGACAAATCGCTGACTTGATCCCTTTTAACGTAACAACATTGAGTGGTTCAAGACATTATACGGATACTGTAACCAGCTGACCTACCCGATTCGACCGGTATTTACCGGATTCACGGCCATTGCTTATTCACCACAGCCAGTTTATATCTGTTCCACACATCCAGAAATGCCCTGATTTTTATCAAAAGAACCCGTTCAACCTATGTCGAACACTGCACCTGATATTCCGGCTAAAGAGCAATCGCAGTTTCGGGTTACGGGCGAAATACCCATCCCGGTACTGATCAATTGGCTGAGCATTGCTGCCGTGCCACTACTGGCATTTTTCGCCTGGCGCTCACTCGCCCAAGGCGATCAGCTCACACCAGCCCTGCTCACTCTTTTTGCGACGTTGCTGGCGGCCAATACGCTGAACTACGCCCTCTTCCGGCATAAAACGTTTCACCGCCGGTGTTTCATAACACTAATAACCACACTCTTTACCTACCTCGCCGTTCACGCCGTGGAAGGCGGTTTTGCGATTATCTGGCTCTTTGCCTACCCGCCTATCGTCTTTTATATCAGCGAGGCACGGGTTGGGATTGCCACTTGTCTCATGGGGTTTGCAGGAGTCGCGCTGCTGTTCAGCCCGTTGGCAGAGCAGCTGCTGAACCTGCCTTACAGCGCCAGTTTCCGTTTGACCATGACCGCAGCGTTGGCCTTTGAAATGATCACCTGCTACATCCTTGACCGGAGCCGGCGACGCAGCAAGTTGGGCCTACTGGCGTTGGCAGCAAAGTTCGAATACGCCGCCAAGCATGATGCGCTCACCGGGCTGGCAAACCGCCGCGAAGCTTTGGTGCAACTGGATGCAGAATATGAGCGTTATCTGCGCAATGGCCGACCGTTCGCCGTGCTACTGGCCGACATCGATCTGTTCAAGAGTATCAACGACAGTTATGGACACCATGTTGGTGATGACATAATTGTGTTGGTTGCCCGGTCACTCAGGGATCAGTGCCGGAAAGTGGACACGATCGCCCGCTGGGGCGGTGAGGAGTATCTGATACTGCTTCCGGAAACCGCAGCAGATGAGGCGGTACACATCGCAAACCGGATTCGTAAGCCATCGCCGAAAAGTCCGTGATGGTCGGGGAGAAGTCTGTCTACTGCACCGCAAGCATCGGCATTGCGAGTATCAGGGGGTCAGAATCTGTCGACAAGCTCCTTCAGCGTTCAGATGAAGCCCTGTATCGTTCCAAAACTCTCGGGCGCAACCGTGTTTGCGCGCATCAGAACGACGCGTCTGATTAACTCTCCCAGCCCTCACGATAACGCACTGTCATATCGCCCAGGCCCACCACCAGCTGGGCCGCCAGGCGCTTCTCAATATCCCCAATGGACGCTGTGGCGACAAAGTCGCTGACCTGACACATGGCCAAGCCGGCATAGCCACAGGGATTGATTCTTCGAAAGGGTTCCATATCCATATGGACGTTCAGCGCCAGCCCATGAAAAGAGCAACCACGCCGTACCCGAAGCCCGAGGGACGCGATTTTCGCGTCCCTGACGTATACGCCCGGTGCGTCTGGCCGAGGTTCGGCGGAAATGCCGAGCTCGGCCAGCGTGCGCACAAGAGCCTGCTCAATAACATCCACCAGTGCCCTCACCCCCATCTTCCGGCGTGAAAGGTTGATCATCAGATAAACCACCAGCTGACCCGGGCCGTGGTAAGTAACCTGCCCGCCCCGGTCAACCGGAATAACCGGAATGTCACCGGGCGCCAGAATATGCTCGGCTTTGCCCGCCTGGCCCTGTGTATACACGCGCGGATGTTCAAGACACCAGAGCTCATCATTTGTGCCGTCGCCTCTGTCCGCTGTGAAGCTCTTCATCGCCTCCCAGGTTTCCAGATAGGGCTGTTGCCCCAGTGATCTGACAATCAGCTCAGGCATCAGGCTTACAACACCATGTGCACGCGGCCACTGGCCTTGAGGTCTTCGAACAAGGCTTTTAATTGCGGCTCGCCGGTGGCCGCGATGGTCAACCGGATTGAGCAAAACCGCCCCTTGCTGCTGTCTTTAACCATAACGTCGGCTTCACGGACTCCTGGCGCATGCTGCTCAATAATTTCCAGAACAATCTCCTTGAAATCCGGCGCAGAATCACCGATCACCTTGATGGCGTAGTCGCAGGGAAACTCAATTTTTGGTGCTTTCGGCTCACTCATGCCGCTTCACTCCCGGGCCCGTTCGCCCTCACTAAAATAACTGAATAAAAAACAGCTTGATAGCATCCCAGATGCGTTTGAACAGACCGCCTTCGGGGACATCCGTGAGTGCCAGTACGGGCTGATCTATCAACACCTCACCGTTAAACGACACTTTCACGCGCCCCAACTCATCACCAGCCTTAACCGGCGCCTTGATGACCGAATCAAGATCTATGGTGGACTGCAGGCTGTCGCGGGATCCGCGAGGAATGGTCACAAAAGCGTCTTCAAGCATGCCGACAGAGAGCTGATCTGACTGACCACCCCATACCTTGGCTTCTATCAGCTCCTGCCCGGCGCGGAACAACCGCTCGCTCTCGAAGTAGCGGAAGCCGTAGTTCAGCATTTTCTGAATTTCCTGGGACCGGGACTGTGAACTGCTGGTGCCCATAACCGTGGCAATGAAGCGCGTATCGTTGCGTTTCGCTGATGCTACAAGGCAATACCCGGCTTCTTCCGTATGGCCGGTTTTCAGGCCATCAACACTGTCATCGCGCCACAGCAAGCTGTTGCGGTTAGGCTGCCGAATGTTGTTGTAAGTAAAATGCTTCTCCGCGTAGATCGGATAGTTTTCCGGGTAATCATTAATGATTGCACGGGCCAGAACGGCCAGATCATACGCGGTGGAGAAGTGATCAGGAGCAGGTAGGCCTGTAGCATTCTCGAAGTGGGAGTCCTTCATACCCAACAACTGAGCCTGCTGGTTCATGATATCAACGAACGCCCCCTCACTGCCGGCAACAAACTCCGCCAGAGCAACTGAAGCATCATTACCGGACTGGATGATAACGCCTTTGAGGAGATCCTCTACGGATACGCTGGTGCCCTCTTTAACGAACGTTCGAGACCCTTCTGTTTTCCAGGCTTTAACGCTGATGGGGACCATGTCGGACATATTGATCCGACCCTCGTCCAGCTCACGCTCGACAATGTAAGCCGTCATCATTTTGGTCAGACTTGCCGGTGGCAGCCGCTCGTTGCTGTTCTGCTCCATAATAATACGACCACTTTTCGGGTCCATGAGCACGTAAGAGCTACCAGCGATCTGCGGAGGAGACGGAATCAGCACTGTCTGGGACATGGCCTTGGTTGATACTGAAAGCATCAACACAAACGCGAGAGACGCTGAGATAAAGGAAAGAGAACGAAAAACTGATTTTAGTGCCATGGGTCCATTCATTCGTCGTTAAGTGTGTTTTTATGTGTGGCCTGACGCTCAGTGAGAATCGGTCAGTACAATTGACTGCGAAAACCCTTTTGTATCCAGCAGCCTCTGGGTCTTGCGCGCACTGCCTTCATCCTGAAACGGGCCAACCTGTACTCGATGGAAGCGCCCGGAAGCCGTATCTACGGAACGCACTCGAACGGGATTGTCGAGTAGGCTACTGGCGCGTACCTGCAGTTTTTCTGCGGGGTCACGACTGCTGAACGAACCCAGCTGAACAAACAAGCCGCTGTTGGCATCCTGTCCATCGTTTATGGCGACAGCACCCCCAGCAGCAGACTGCACAGTCTGCTGCCCATCGAGTGCGAAAGGCTGCCCTGCCATGAACATGCTGCCATCCGGCTTGACGGTAATCGATGCCACCTCTACCCGGGCGGTTCCGCGCGACTGATAGCCCAGTTTCTTGGCAGCCGCGTAGGACAAATCAATCAACCGGTCTCCGTGAAACGGCCCCCGGTCGTTGACCCGAACGATCACTGTACGGCCATTATCCAGATTGGTCACTCTTGCGTATCCGGGAATTCTGAGCGACTTGTGTGCTGCCGACATCTGATACATGTCGAACGTTTCACCGTTGGATGTTTTGTGCCCGTGAAACTTCTCGCCGTACCAACTCGCTGTACCACGGGCAACGTAGCCGTCATTGCTGTCCATGACAGAGTATTGCTTACCCCATACTGTATAAGACGACATGTTTCCGGCTCTGACAGGCTTCTGATAAACAGGTACGGCATCTGACAGCCCTGAGGCATCAAAGTTTCCTGAAGGTGCCCTGTCCTGAGTGATCGAATAGCGCGATGAATGGTCGGTTCCGGCTGGCGCTGATGTCGGAGACGACGCACAACCAGCCAGTGCCAAGGCTGCCGAAACCATCAGCCATAAATGTAAGTAGTTTGATATCACTGTCGGGACGCCCTCTGATATACGTGCCGCCAGACACATGAAACATCGCGACACGTGCCATTGTAACGGGTTCCCTGCACGTATCACCATTACCGGCCTGACATCAGGCCGTGATCATCCTTCGATGGGTGTGTATTGACATCAGTATGCCAAACGCCGCCATCAGCGTGACGGTTGAGGTTCCGCCGTAGGAAACCAGCGGCAAAGGCACCCCGACTACCGGAAGCAAACCACTCACCATGCCGACGTTTACAAACACATAGATGAAAAAAGTCATGGTCAGTGCGCCGGCTACCAGCCTGCTGAATGAATCCTGAGCGGTGGCCGCAATAAAGAGACACCGAAGAATAATCAGAAAGTACACGCTGAGCAGCACCAGAACACCGATAAAACCGAACTCTTCCGCCAACACCGCCACAATGAAATCCGTGTGGCTTTCAGGAAGAAACTCAAGATGCGACTGGGTACCCTGAAGCCACCCCTTGCCATCGAAGCCGCCTGAACCAATGGCGGTTTTGGACTGGATAATGTTCCAGCCAGCACCCAATGGATCACTCTGAGGGTCGAGCAGCGTCAGCACACGTTGCTTTTGATAGTCCCGCATTCCGAAAAACCACATTACCGGCGCAGCGACGGAAACCATCACAAAAAATGCGCTGATCAGCTTCCAGCTCATGCCCGCAAAAAACACGACGAACAATCCGGCCATACCCACCAGAAGCGAGGTTCCGAGATCCGGCTGTTTCACAATCAGGACCATAGGGAGCAGCACAATCGCCAGCCCCATACCGATGCGGGAGAGCCTCGGGGGCAAAAAATGCCGCGACAGATACCAGGCAGCCATCATGGGCACGGCGAGTTTCATAAACTCTGACGGCTGAAACCGTGGCAGCCCGGGCAGCGCCAACCAGCGCTGCGCACCTTTAGCGCCCACACCAACAAACAATACAGCGATCAAACCGAGCAGGCCCAGACCATACAGCCAGGGCGCCCAGCGCCGGAATACAGAGGGGTCGAGCTGGGCGAAAACCAGCATCACCATGAAGGCAACACCGAAACGCAAACCTTGTGCCTTAACCACATCAAGATTGCGGTCTGCGCCGCTGTAAAGCACAAACAACCCTGCAGAGACCAGCGCGAGAAGCAGGAAAAGCAGAATAGGATCCAGATGCAGGGCCGACCACAGTCCTCTCGGACGACCCAGAGGGTTGCTGGCAGTTGAACTGAATACTTCCCGGGTGGCCATCAACGTGCCTCATTCTCAACATCGGTTTTGCTAACCAGCGCGCCGTCGCCAGTCGCAGAAAACTCCAGTAACCAGGCATCGAAAAGAGCCCGGGCAACAGGCGCTGCGGTACTGCTGCCGCCGCCTCCGTTCTCGACAATCACCGCAACGGCGATCTGCGGATTCTCCAACGGCGCAAAGCCAACAAACAGGGCATGGTCGCGTAACCGCTCCCGAACCTCTTCGGCATCGTATTCTTCATCTTCTGCAAGGCTGAATACCTGGGCCGTGCCGGTTTTCCCGGCCATCCTATAAGACGCGCCCCGGGCAGCGCCACGTGCGGTGCCCTTCACGCCGTGCATCACTTCGGCCATGGCATCTGCAATAAACTCCCAGTTGCTGGGATCTTTAAGCTTCAGGGGCTCGTGAGTTTCTTCCGGTAAAAACTCATCTGGCGCACGGTCTCCCAGAATATCTTTCAGCAGTCGCGGCTCAACCCACTCTCCCCGATTGGCGATCAGCGCTGTCGCCGTGGCGAGCTGCAGTGGCGTAGACAGCATAAAACCCTGACCGATCCCGAGATTAACGGTGTCGCCGGGGTACCAGGGCTCGTTCCGCGTTGCCCTCTTCCAGTCCGGAGACGGCAAAAGGCCACTCAAGGCTCCGGATACATCAAGGGTTGCATCTTCGCCAAACCCGAAGTGAGCCAAATAGTTGACCATGGTATCCACGCCCATTTCCACTGCCGCTTCATAGAAATAGACGTCACAGGACTGAGCCATTGCATAGGTCAGATCAACCCAGCCGTGCCCTCCTCGCTTCCAGTCTCTCCAACGACGACCCGCAGAGTTAATTTGAAAGTGGCCCGGGTCCCATATGGTGTGGTCCCTTGTTACAGCACCACTATCGAGCGCCGCAATGGCCAGCATGGGTTTGAGCGTGGAGCCCGGAGGATACTGTCCCCGCAGGGCCCGGTTGAAAAGAGGCTTGTCTTTGCTCTCACTTAACTCGCGGTAGTCCGGCACGCTGATGCCAGTCACAAATTTGTTGGCGTCAAAACCGGGAACGCTCGCAAGAGCAAGTATTCCGCCTGTTGCGGGCTCAATAGCGACAATGGCTCCCCGGCGGCCGTCGAGTAGCTCGTGCGCCCGATTCTGCAATCGCAAGTCGATGTGCAGCTTCAGATCTTCGCCCGGCACCGGGTTTTCCCGCTCCAGAACCCTCAGGGTACGGCCTCGGGCGTTGGTTTCTACGTGTTGGTAACCGACCTTTCCATGCAGCAACCCCTCATAAAACCGTTCGACACCGGATTTACCGATGTAGTTGGTACCCGCGTAGTTGGTTGGATCGATCCGCTGCAACTCATCACGGTTAATGCGGCCAACAAACCCCAGCGCGTGCGCTGTCAGCTCGCTGTGGGGATAATACCGGACCAGTTCTGCTTCCACTTCCACGCCGGGCAATTCGTGCCGGTGAACGGCCAAACGGGCAATCTCGTCTTCAGTCAGATCGTAGCGCAGCGGAATCTCCTGAAACGGCCGCCGGGGCTCGCGAAGGCGGCGCTGGAAACGCTCCAGATCTTCTTCGGAAACATCGAGAATTCTGACCAGTTGTTCCAGTGTCGCATCCATGCCGCCAACCCGCTCCGGCACCACGGTAACGCTGAACACCGGGCGATTTTCCGCCAGCAACACCTGATTCCGGTCGTAAACCAGCCCGCGCGGAGGCGGCACAGACTGAACCTGAACCCGGTTTTTATCGGAAAGAGTGGTGTAAATATCGTGCTCTACAACCTGAAGCTGGTACATCCGCGCGATTAGCCCTGCCATAAGCAGAAACACAATCACCAGCATGACGACAGCGCGGCGCTGGAATAGCCTGCGCTCGGCGGCAGTGTCCTTGAATTCACCCCACGGCATGGATGGTTCCTAGGCCCGGTGGTACGGGTGGTTGCGGGTAATCGACCAGGCCCTGTAAAGCTGTTCCGCCAACAGGATACGCACCAGAGGATGGGGCAAGGTAAGAGGAGAAAGCGACCACTGCTGATCCGCGCGCTGGCGGCAGGGTTCGGCCAGACCGTCTGGCCCGCCTACGAGGAAACTCACGTCACGACCATCCTGCTGCCAGCTTTCGAGCTGACTGGCCAGTTTTTCAGTAGACCAGGGACGACCATTAACCTCCAGCGCGACAACTCTGTCTCTGGGCCCGGCAGCGGACAGCACTGCCTCGCTTTCACGCTGCATGAGCCTCGCGATGTCAGGATTTTTACCACGATGAGGCATGGCAATTTCTACCAGATCAAGAGGCATTTCCGGAGGCATACGACGCGCATAATCGTCGTAGCCTTTACTGACCCAGTCGGGCATTTTTTGCCCCACACAGATCAAACGCAACCGCACGGTTACTCGCTGCCCGCAGCACCGACATCCGGTGCATCGCGCCAGAAGCGCTCCAGATCGTAAAACTCACGGGCAGCAGGCAACATTACATGAACAACAACGTCTCCCATGTCCACAAGAATCCAGTCGCTGCCACCACCGCCTTCCACATTGCCGACACGAACACCCTGCTCTTTTGCGTCAACCACAACAGAATCGGCAAGGGATTTTACGTGCCGACTGGATGTTCCGGATGCCAGAACCATGAAGTCGGTAACGCTGGTACGATCGCGCACATCAATAACACTGATGTCCTTTGCTTTTACATCTTCAAGTGCGTTCACTATCAGATCTTTGAGTTGCTCTGCCTGCATAATTACCCTGTTGTCCGGGTGCCGGCCGGAATGGCCACCCGAAAAGTCATATTCGAACGCGATTGTAACACTAAAAGTTCGTCACAGGGCATGCCCATAAAGCCCCATACGCTGAATCTCCGCCAAGACCGCATCGGGCATCAGGTAACGAGGCGACCGCCCGCCGCCAATGCGCTCGCGAATGCCGGTTGCGGAGATATCAAGCCAGGGCGGGTCCAGCTCAAGAATAAGGCCTGAAGCCTGGCCAGAAAGGGCAGTGGCTCCGTCTGTTTCATGCTCAATTCCACGTTCTTCCACCAGGCGCGCAGGCTCGCCTTGCGGATCCAGCGCGGTACCAGGGCGACGCACAACAATTATATGGGCGAGGCCGGGAATTTGCCGCCATTCCTTCCAGCGGTCAAAACCAGCAAACGCGTCCGTACCTACCACCATCACCAGAGGCACACCCGCACCCAGCTCGCTGCGCAGTTGGCGCAGCGTATCCGCTGTATAAGACGCGCCTTCACGGCGCAGCTCACGATCATCAATGCGCAGGCGAGCTTCTCCGGCAATCGCCAGCTCCAGCAAACGCAGCCGTTGCTCAGCCGTTGCTCCAGTCTCTCCACGGTGAGGTGGAACATGGCAGGGCACCAGACTGACCGGCACGTTTCCGAGCCGTTCGCTAACCTCCAGCGCGAGGCGCAGATGACCATGGTGCACCGGATCAAACGTACCGCCATAAATTACATGCATCACCATCAGGCCCGCACGTGTCCATCGCCAAATACTACGTATTTTTGCGAGGTGAGCCCCTCAAGCCCGACCGGCCCGCGGGCGTGTATTTTATCGGTAGAGATACCAATCTCAGCGCCGAGCCCATACTCGAACCCATCCGCAAAGCGGGTCGATGCGTTAACCATGACCGAGCTCGAATCAACCTCGGTAATAAAGCGCCTGGCTCGGGTGTAGTTTTCCGTGATGATGCTGTCGGTATGCTGTGAACTGTAACGATTGATGTGCCCGATGGCTCCATCCAGCCCATCAACCACGCGAATAGCCAGCACTGGCGCCAGGTATTCTTCCTCCCAGTCCGCTTCCGTGGCAGCGTTTATATCGGCGAGTATTTCCCGGGTTTGCTCACAGCCACGCAGCTCAACACCTTTTTCGATAAAAGCCGGCCCCAACAGCACCAGCATGTCTGCCGCAATCTCCTTGTCCACCAGAAGGGTTTCCATAGTGTTGCAGGTGCCGTACCGGTGAGTTTTGGAATTCACGGCAACGCTCAATGCCTTTTCAGGATCGGCATGGCTGTCGATATACACATGGCATACGCCATCAAGGTGCTTGATAACGGGCACCCGCGCGTCCCGGCTGATTCGTTCGATCAGGCCCTTACCGCCTCTGGGCACAATCACATCCACGTATTCCGGCATGGTAATCAGTTCGCCGACGGCCGCCCGGTCGGTAGTCTTGATAACCTGCACGGCCGATTCCGGCAAGCCCGCTTCAGCCAGGCCTCGCGCCAGACATAAGGCAATAGCCTGGTTGGAATGAATAGACTCGGAGCCACCGCGCAGGATCGTTGCGTTGCCGGACTTGAGGCAGAGGCTGGCAGCCTCGACGGTCACATTGGGCCGGGACTCATAGATAATGCCGATAACCCCCAGGGGCACGCGCATTTTTCCTACCTGAATACCGGAGGGGCGATAGGTCATATCGGTAATCGCACCGATGGGGTCGGGCAAAGACGCTACCTGACGAAGCCCTTCGATCATCGTATCAACACGCTCAGGCGTCAGTTCGAGCCGGTCCAGCATGGCTGCATCCAATCCGCTTTCCTTCCCACTGGTAAGATCCTGGGCATTAGCCGCCGCCAGCTCACTGCGGGCGGCATCCAGAGCTTCGGCGGTGGCCAGCAGCGCGCGGTTCCGTGTCGCTGTCGTAGAGCGGGCTACAAGCGCTGCCGCTGCGCGGGCTTGCTGACCGACCTCGGTCATATAGGCTGCAATATCCATCCCTTTACCTTATGTATGTTCAATCAGAATTCAGGATTAAGACGCTAACTTTACCTTTCCGGTTTCAAGTACGCACCCCAAACAGATATTATACCGCTGCGGTACAATGGGAACCCCGAAAAAGGACGAATACCATGGCCCAAACGGCCGAAAAATTTTTGCTGAACCGGCTATCACGCGCCAGCCTTGCCTTTTTTCTGGTCGTCGCCGTCCTGTGCGCGGTGTTTGGTGAGCCGCTTACCGCAGCCAGTGCCGCAGCTGTCGCAGGCGTGATTATTAGCGATCGCAGCTTCCATCCCGGGCGCGGAGCCCGCCCTTGGCCGGCCATTCAAAAACTGTTTTTTGCAGCACTGATACTGCTGCTGACGACCAGTTTCTGGACGGGCCCCTGGGCTCTCAGTCACTGGCTTTACGGACTTGTACTGGTAGCGTTTGCTCTGGTGCCCCGCGGAATCGCAACCCTGGCAACCGTTTTCATGGTGACTCTGGCGCTGGCCGCCGCTCACTGGGCAGAAGGTATTGCAGACCGCCACCAGATGATCAGTGCGTTTCTGTTGACCATTCTTCTTTCAGCCGTACTGATATTTCTACGCGAATACAAAGCCCGCCAGTTGGCGCCCCTGAGGCGCACTGACGAACTCACTCAGGCCGCAAGTCGCGAATATCTTTCCGCAGACCTGCATAAGGAAATCCAGCGCAGCGAGCGCGAGGGAACCGATATGTCCATCATTATGATCGGTCTCGACGCGCACGCCAGCGACAACGACCCGGATGAGGATATCCGCTCGATCCTACCCAGAATCGGCCGCTTTCTGCACTCCCAGATCCGGGATTTCGACACCTATTACCGGGCGGCGGACCTGCAGTTTCTGGTTATTTTACCGGGTATAGCCACCCATGAAGCCATCGCCCGGGCGGAAACGATCCGTACAGGGCTTTGCACCCTGCTCGAAGCACACGGTTTGAACCTGACCATCAGTACCGGTATCGCCGGACTGAATATTGGCGACGATGCCGACAGCCTCCTGCAAAGCGCCGCCAACGCACTGCGGCGCGCGCAACAACAAGGGGGCAACCGGACTCAGGCTTACAGCGCCTGGACACCAACCACCTCGTCAATCCAGCCCCGCGCGGAAGGATCTGCGCCATGACAGAAACCCGGCTGAGAACCTGGACACACGGCGTCGGCTACAGCCTTGCCACCCTGTTTATTTTCACATTGGCCCTGCAAAACCTGCGTTACGGTTTTTACGAGCTTTTCTACCTGGCTATCGGCATGGCCGTCCTGACGCTTGCGGGCGTTGCTTACACGCTCCTGAGTCGTCGGCACCAACTTTCCGCGCCCGGCCACCTGATCATTCTCTCCGGCCTGAACAGCGGCCTTCTGGCGGCCGTGCTGACAATGAACAGCTCTGGCATTTCCCACTGGGCCATGCCGCTACTGGTGCTTAACTTGCTGATTCTGCCGCTCCGGCAAGCGCTTATGCTGTCGCTGCTTCTGCTTGCGCCCATGGCCATTTTGCTGCTCGTCAAGCAACCCTCTGCAGATGCTATCACCGCCATCAGTGGCCTCCTCATTGTCCTGACCGTCGCGGCACTTTATATATGGCACTACGATCACATGGCACAATCTGCCGAAGATCTGGCCATCACCGATCCGGTAACAGGCGCGCACAACGCGCGCTTCCTCGACGAGACATTGCAAAAAGAAATCAGTCGGGCAATTGCCACCGGCCACACGCTTTCCGTGATTGACCTGACCATCGATTATGCCGATGAGGCGGCCGACCTGCACGGCAAACCGGGCATGCAGGGATTGTTTTGCAATATGACCCAGCACCTGTTTGGCGTGATTCGTGCCGGCGATACGCTTTACACGCTGAACGATTCGGAGTTCTTCCTGATCTTGCCTTTCACCCCCGAGGAAGGCGTCCGCGTGATTGCTGAACGCATCAGGCGCACCATTTCCGAAAACCACTGGCCGGTGATCGGCAAGGCGACGGTAAGCCTCGGCTGCACAACCCGAGGCAGCAACGACACGCGCACTGATACTCTGCGCAACCGTGCGCATCAAGCCATGCTTGAAGCCCGTCGGCGGGGCGCGGACTCGGCCTGGTTCACCCCGGGAGAGACAACCGGTTCATGAGCGGCGGCTGGCTTACGGACCTGACGGCTTGGCTGAGCGCGAATCCGGGGTGGTTATCACTGGCGCTGTTCGGCACCGCATTTATTGAGTCCCTGGCAATTGCGGGCATTCTTGTGCCGGGCGTGGCGCTTCTGTTCACCATCGCTGCCATGGCGGCCCAGATAGGGGTGCCGCTGATAACCGTGCTGGCTTGGGCTGGGCTGGGCGCCATCGCCGGGGACACAGTGAGCTTTGCGATCGGCAGGCTTCTCCAGGGGCGGCTGACCAGCGTGTGGCCATTGAGCCGTTACCCCAGGTTGATTCGTAAAGGCGAGCGCTTCTTCCAGAGCCACGGCGGAAAAAGCGTTATTATCGGGCGCTTCGTAGGGCCAGTACGCCCGGTAATACCCTTGATTGCCGGCGCGCTACTGATGCCATGGCGTCGTTTCCTGGCATTCAACATCGGGTCAGCCGTTGGCTGGGCACCGGTCTATATCCTGCCAGGGTTTCTCGTGGGCAGCGCGTTGGCGAGTGATATAAAGCCTCCTGCACACGTTTACCTGGTTGCCGCTATCAGCATCGCCGTACTTGCTCTGATCTATCTGATTATTTTTCGATTCCAGCTTGGCCTAGGCGACCACAGCCGCCTTTATCTCTGGCTTCAGCGACAAATGGCCCAGTATGAATCCACTCATCGTTTCTGGCGCCTGTACACCAACGAGCGACCTGCACAAGATGGCGAGTTTCCCCTGGCCTCGATAATGCTTGCCCTGGGCGCACTTGCCCTGTTTATACTCTGGGGCCAGCTGGCAACCATGACGGACGTGATTGCGCCTTTCGATCAACTGACAATGCAGTGGTTCAGCGACTTACGCCAACCGTTGCTTGATGCGCCGGCTCTTGTCGCCACGCTTCTGGGTGACCCTCCTTTGCTCAGTGCTGCAGCGGTGCTGGCATGCCTGGCTCTGGCATTCCGGGGACACTACGCTGCTGCCGCTCACATTCTGCTGGCTGCCACGTTGACCATTATATTGGTCTGGGGCTTGAAGGCCGCCTTTGGCGTTGATAGGCCGGTTCAGGTTGTAAACCCACCATCATCCGGTGCGTTCCCCAGCGGCCATACAACAGGCATTACCGTGTTTGTTACGCTGCTGGCCAGTTTTGTGGCTGCTGAGACCCGCAATCGAAAGCGCTGGCAGACCTACATAGTGTTCTCGCTGCCACTGATTCCGGTAGCTCTCAGCCGGCTTTATCTGGGCGTACACTGGTTCAGCGATATTGTAGGGGGGTTATTACTGGGGTTGGCAGTCACCGGCGCAACGAGAGCCAGCTTCAGCAGGTTCGACAGGGTTCCTATCGCTCCAGACACCGTAACTATCTTTGCAACACTTACCTGGCTGGTCATCTGCGGATGCTACATCTGGCTCTCGTGGCCAGATGCCATACAGTACTACGCACCAGCGTTCTGAAACCATCAACCCTCTTCGAGAGCCTCAAGCAATCCCTGCAAGCGGTTCAACCGCTCCAAAGGATCCTGCATCTCGACAAGGTGCTGCTTTTCCTGTTTGTCCAGGGGTAGCAGTTCAGTCAGCCGCCAGCCGACATCCCGGGCATCCTCATAATTCACGCTCATCCCCAGGTCCCGGATAATCGGGTGTCGGAAAAGCGCACGCAAAACCGATGGCAGCTCATGAAAAGCGACAGGAATGCTGTCAGGAGCTTCTGCCGAAAGAAACTCCATCTCACAGAGATTCAAACCGTCATCCTGCTGCCAGGAGCGGACAATGGCCACTTTGGCTTCGCCTTCCACGGTAATTCCCAGCAGCCCGTTTTCCAGTTGCTGAAAATCAATAATGCGCACGTATGTGCCGGTCTCGTAAAAAGACGCCACCCGACCAGCCTCCGCGCCATCACGCAATAAGGTTATAACAAATCCCTCATCACTCTTCAGGCAACGGGTCAACATATCAATGTAGCGTGGCTCGAACAGCTGCAGTGGTATCCTGCCGCCGGGCAATACAATCGAATTGAGCGGAAAGACCGGAACCTTCATCGAGTGGACAGCAACTGTTGAACTTCATCCACCCGCGCCCGTGCTTCTGTCAGAAGCTCCAGACTACGTGAGGCATTGAGCTCAAGGTTACCAAGCCTGCGATAGGCCGGCACCTCATCGAATGATGGCAAACCTTCATTCTGGCTGGAGCCAATCATGGCGTGAAGTTGCGCAACAATCACGACGTCCACCAGCTGCGGTTCCGGCTCCCTGCTTTCATAATCCCAGTCTTCTGCGTGTCGGACGGCATCAACAAACGATGGCGGGAACGACCAGCTTTCCAGGACCGCGGTACCAACATCAGCCCGGAGTTCACTGATGGCATTCTGTAGATTTGTGTCGTCGGCAAACAGGTTTACGTGGTGTTCGGCTTGCACCAGAATCGGAACTACGCCTATGTCATGAAGCAGGCCCGCCAGCAATGCTTCCTCCGGGTTCAGACGGGTAGCGTGGTCCGCCAGCACCCAGCAAAGCGCTGCCACTTCGCGAGAATGTCGCCAGAGTTTTTCTATTTCCTGCTGCAGCGACGGGTGTCGGCTTTTGAACACTTCCCGCATGGAGAACACGGTGACAAGCTGGCGAGTCGTCCTCATACCCAGCCGAATAACCGATTCACGAACATTGCGCACATCGCTGAAACCACGGTATAGCGGGCTATTACAGGCCCGCACCAACTTGGCTGCCATAGCCGGGTCGGCCGACACAGCGCTGGCCACCTGATCGGCGGTCGTATCGTCCCGATCCACCATGCGCCGCACTTTCCAGGCTACGTCGGGAACACTGGGCAGCTTGAGCTGGTTCGAGCGGAGTTCAGCATAGAACTCCATCAGGAGGTGGTGTTCTTCGCTCTCACCGCCGTCGTGGCTTTCGCCTGAGTCCATCTCTACCTGTGCAACCGGGGCTGCCCGAAGAAGCTGATTGAGAACATCCTGTTCTACCACCAGAAACTCACACGGCTTTACCGCTGTCACTTCGTACATTCGAGGCTGTAGCCTGGCGATGGGGTTCAGGGCCTTATCGGTTTCGGCTTCAATAACTGTTTTGCGCCCATCAACGGATTCGAGCTCGACCTTCCCGGTTACCAGGAAATAGTCCAGACCATCACGCACACCGCGTTCCAACACCCGTTGGCCCGGGCCATGAGATCTGCGCTCGGCACGACTGGCTAGCAATACCAACTGGTCATCGGTCAGCCGGTTCAATGGCTGAAACTCTTTCAGACGACGTAGCGGCAGGCTTTCCTGGCTAGCCATAGGCAATCTCCTAAGTAAGCTCAAGGCGGGGAATTGATTTGTGGTATCTGTTAATCATTGTAACCATGGAGCAGTAAAACAACCATGCGCCGGGAGTCTAATCTGGTAGACTTTGTCATTTAATCAAAGCTATCACCGAGTATTCCTACAGAGAGACCAGAGCACCATGCCTCAGTATCGTTCGCGGACTTCCACCGCAGGCCGTAATATGGCCGGCGCCCGCGCCCTCTGGCGCGCCACCGGCATGAAAGACGGTGATTTCGGCAAGCCGATTATTGCCGTTGTTAACTCCTTCACCCAGTTTGTCCCCGGACACGTCCACCTCAAGGATCTCGGGCAGCTGGTATGCCGCGAAATCGAGGCAGCCGGCGGGGTTGCCAAGGAATTCAACACCATCGCAGTGGATGACGGCATCGCCATGGGCCACGACGGCATGCTCTACTCCCTGCCCTCCCGGGAACTCATTGCTGATTCTGTCGAGTATATGGTGAATGCCCACTGCGCCGACGCGATGGTTTGCATCTCCAACTGCGACAAAATTACACCTGGCATGCTGATGGCCGCAATGCGCCTGAACATTCCCGCTATTTTCGTTTCCGGCGGCCCTATGGAAGCCGGCAAAACCAAGCTTTCAGAACACAAACTGGATCTGGTCGATGCCATGGTCATTGCCGCAGATCCGACTGCCGATGACGAAATGGTTGCGGAATACGAGCGCAGCGCCTGCCCAACCTGTGGCTCCTGCTCCGGCATGTTTACCGCCAATTCCATGAACTGTCTGGCCGAAGCCATAGGCCTTGCGCTCCCGGGCAACGGCTCCATGCTGGCGACACACGCCGACCGGGAGCAACTGTTCCTCAAAGCCGGTCGCCAGATTGTGGCGAATGCAAAACGTTATTACGAACAGGACGACGCCAGTGTTCTGCCCCGGAGCATCGCCTCCATGGAGGCATTTGAAAACGCGATGATTATGGATATCGCCATGGGCGGGTCCACTAATACCATTCTTCATTTGTTGGCAGCCGCTCAGGAAGGCGGGGTTCCATTCACTCTGAACGAGATTGACCAGCTTTCCCGCCGCGTACCCCAGTTGTGCAAAGTGGCCCCGAATTCTCCCAAGTATCACATGGAAGACGTGCATCGCGCCGGCGGCATTATGGGCATCATGGGAGAGCTGGAACGTGGCGGCCTGATCAATACCGATCTGCCCACGGTACACAGCAAAACCATGAAGGAAGCTCTGGAAACCTGGGACATCATGCGCTCTCCGACCCCAGAGGTTGTTGAGTTCTATAAAGCCGGGCCTGCGGGCATCCCCACCCAAACAGCCTTTAGCCAGAGCACCCGCTGGCCAAGCCTGGACGGCGACCGTCAGACAGGCTGTATCCGCTCTGCAGAGCACGCCTACAGCGCCGAGGGCGGCCTTGCGGTTCTGTATGGCAACATCGCTGTTGACGGCTGTGTGGTAAAAACCGCTGGCGTGGATGAAAGCATTTTCGTATTTGAAGGCAAGGCTAAGGTATTTGAAAGCCAGGATGCTGCTGTAGCCGGCATTCTGGATGACCAGGTCAAGCCCGGCGACGTGGTGATTATCCGCTACGAAGGCCCCAAGGGTGGCCCTGGCATGCAGGAAATGCTTTACCCCACCAGCTATCTCAAATCCAAAGGATTGGGCGCAGCCTGCGCACTGCTCACCGACGGGCGCTTTTCTGGCGGAACCTCAGGGCTCTCGATTGGTCACGCTTCACCTGAAGCTGCAGCCGGTGGCGCGATCGGACTCATCGAAAACGGTGATCCGATCCTTATCGATATCCCCCGGCGATCCATCAATGTACAGCTGGATCAACAGGAGCTCGATCGTCGCCGCGAAGCCCGGGACGCGAAAGGCTGGAAACCCGAGCTGCCCAGAGCGCGTGCAGTATCGGCTGCGCTGAAAGCCTATGCCCTGCTGGCAACCAGCGCTGACAAAGGTGCCGTAAGGGATCTGGAGAAGCTCGGCTGATTCGGGTTGTGGTACAAAAAAGCCCGCGCAGGCAATCTGTGCGGGCTTTTTTGTAATGCGTGCTGGACAGCTGCGCAAAACCGGGAAGGACACCCTAATCAGAACAGGGACCAGCCACCGTCGTCTTCTTCCTCAATGGCGTCTTCTTCGACCGGCTCGGGGTTGCTGGCCGTTGCCGGCTGAGACGCTACCGGCTTGGAGGCCGTCGCGGCCGCCGCAACCCGTACACTGATCATGCCCAGCGCTTTTTTGGTTGCCTCATCCAGAATCCCGTTTGCCTGAAGCCCGTTGTCCTTCTGGAAGCGGGACAGCTCTGCACGGGTGGCATCATCCATTCTGGAGCTGACATTCTTGATATCGTACCCGGCGCCATATAAGGCATTTTTCAGCGCAACCGTTTCATCGGCAAACGCTGTGGGCGCAAAACCCAACACTGCTGCTGCACCTGCTGCAAGCGCAAAGCGGCCCATTCGGGCGGTCGCGTTTTTCATGATACTCACCTGCTTCACTCCTGATATCCAAGCGATATCCGTTTCTTTCTTGTTATGTGGTGCCAATCTCCACAGGCTGGGGCTAACCGACAAAATCCTAACATACTTTTGTCTCATGTCGCCTTAACCGACATCACAGCTTTGACGTCAGACCCTCTGAGACTCCTCACTGAATTCCCGGATGAAGATCCCCCAGAACGCCATGAACAGTGCGGCGACCAGCGGGCCCATCACAAAACCGTTAATGCCAAACATGGCGAGGCCGCCCAAAGTGGAAAGCAGCACAATGTAGTCAGGAAGCTTTGTATCCCGCCCGACCAGAATCGGCCGTAAAATATTATCGGCAAGCCCTATCACGACCACTCCGAATATCGTAAGCACTATGGACTCAGCGACATCACCCACGGCGGCCAGATAAATCGCCGCTGGCACCCAAACCAGCGCGGCACCCACCGCAGGCAGCAGCGAGAATATGGCCATGACCACACCCCACAGTAGGGCTCCACCGATACCCAGAATCCAGAAAATAATGCCCCCCAAAGCACCCTGAATGATGGCTATCAGCAGGTTGCCTTTGACGGTTGCACGGGTTACTTCTGCAAACTTGGCAAACAGCAATCGTTCGCGCTCATCTCCCAGGGGCAGTGCACGAATCAACAGCTCAATCAGCTTTCTGCCATCGCGCAGCAGGAAGAAGGCCAGGTAAACCATGAGCGCCAGCCCGAGGAAAAACTGGAAAGTGTTCTGGCCTATACCCAAGGCCTGCTTGGCCAGGAACTGGCTACCACCCACGAAAAGACTGACCACACGATCACGAATTTCACTGAAGCTGACATCAAACTGCGCCAGAAATGACTGAATGGCCGGGAACGACTGGTTTACCTGATCAATATACTCACCAGGCTTTATTTCTCCGTCCTGAATCTGCTGATAGATTCCCAGTCCCTCAGCCGCAAGGGAGGTCACCAACACCAGCACTGGAATCACCACAATCAACATGCAAACCGTTAACGTAATCAGCGCATTCACGTTTGGCCGGTCACCGAGGCGCCGCACCAGGAACATCTGAAATGGATGAAAAATCAGCGCAATAGCAATGGCCCAGAAGATGGGCCCAAAAAAAGGCTTCATGAGAAGCACGAAAGCCAGGGATACCCCGACCAACATCGCAAGAAAGGTTCGTGTCTCAAGTTTTGCGTACATAGTTCCGTTGTATCCCAGTCAGGTTCAGACACGCATTAGCCTACCACGACCAAATGGCCACTGGCGCCTGCTTCAGGTTATAGTGAAACGTTGTTGGTCAGCTATCAAACAGGTCATGGCATTGGAACTGGAAATCTTTACCACGGAAACTGCTCTGGATGCTGCGACGGAACTGCGCCGGGTGCTGGCCTCCCGAACCCATCGCCGAAAGGTTCTGGGCCAGGAGGTTCTGGTGCCTGGTCAGCTGGGCGAGGCGCTGCAACTGCCGCGTATTATTAATCGCCTGCAGAGCAAACAACAGCGTTTTCGCGAACAGGGTATGGATGATTTTCAGGAGCTCTGGCCCACGCTGTCAGTGACGACGCGCGAGAGGGTGCTCAACGCAATCGGCTGGTATGACCCTAAAGATTTGAGCTGGGAAGACAAGCGCTCTAACCGGCGGCCATTAATCGATCCTGACAGCGCCTGATTCAAAGCCACAACGCTCTGTTACGCAACTCAAACACATGAAATCGTTAACTGCCTTATCCTGAGCTCGCAACCAATCAGTCAGGACAGTCGATGGCATGCGTATTCTGAGAACGGATGAAGACCGCTTCAAAGGTCTCCCGGACTACCCTTTTATTCCACATTATCTGGATGTCGAGCCCGGCCTCCGGATGCACTATGTCGACGAAGGCCCAACTAAGGCATCTCCCGTTCTCATGCTCCACGGGGAGCCGTCCTGGTCATACCTTTACCGTCACATGATTCCTCTGGTAGCTGATGCAGGCCACCGAGTACTGGCACCGGATCTTGTAGGCTTTGGCAAGTCTGACAAACCAGCAGACGTAGACGACTACAGTTATGACCGCCATATGGCATGGCTGACTCACTGGCTGGAAGCTCTGGACCTCAGAAATATCACACTGGTATGCCAGAATTGGGGCTCGCTGCTGGGCCTGAGACTTGCCGCTGAACTTCCTGCCAGGTTCCAACGAATCATCGTCGGCAATGGCATGCTGCCAACCGGCGAAACCCGTGCGCCTGCGGCATTCAGCGTATGGAAGGCGTTTGCTACGCACAGCCCCTGGTTTCCCGTTGGCCGCATCGTGCAACTGGGCACCGAGCGGACACTCAACAAACACGAATTGGCGGCCTACGAGGCGCCTTTCCCCTCAACGGAATACAAAGCAGGCGCACGAGCATTCCCAAAGCTGGTTCCCATGTCACCTGAAGACCCGGCAAGCAGTGCCAACAAGGCCGCATGGAAAGTCCTGGAAAAATGGCGCAAACCTTTCATCACCTGCTTCAGTAGCGGCGACCCTATAACCCGCGGAGGGGACCGCCACATGCAGCGCCGTATTCCAGGTGCACTCGGGCAGCCCCACATTACCCTGCGTGGAGGGCACTTCCTCCAGGAAGATTGCCCCGAAGACTTTGCACGGATCATTATTGACGTGCTAAAAGCAGAAATGGCGGCCTGAGCCGCCATGTCCCGAGAGGCTTTCCGGAGCCATTAACCGAATACAGTCGCTGTTTGGCGGCTGATTGCCAGTAATTCCCCTCGCGGGGTCCAGACCCTGGCATTGAAATGACAATAGCCATCTCCTGCCTGCTCAATCGTCGCCCTGTACAACAGCCAGTCATCGGCCTCCAGGGCCGGCCTTGGGTGAATGATATCGAACGCCCAGGAAAGCGAACTGGCTGGCACACGGGTTTTGAAGTGCTGCAGAACCGGCGCAGGCCAGGCATCAATCAGCGCCACAATGTGGGCATCTGTAAGCACCTCAGGCACCTTCCGGAACCGCATCCAGCCGCCCATTTCGCGGCCGCTTCCACCGCTGAAGGGCAGGCTGCCGTATGCCCAACGCATGTCTATATGACCGATAAAACCGGGGGTCACGCCTTCAATAAACGGCAACCCCTGACACTGATCCACTGGCTTCACCTCCGGAGCTGGCTCTCCGTCAATGCGCACAATTGAATCCCGATCGCCCGCAAAAGCGCCAACACAGACTAGCCGTGGCTCTCCGTTCTGGATAATCCGCCCTTCTACCTGACTGACTGACCCGCCCTCGCGCAGAGTCTGTGCGCCGAAAACAGCGGGAACATCTGCCTCTACCGGCCCAATAAACGACACGTGCATGGATCGCACGGGCCTGTTTTCAGCAACCGATCGCTCCATCCGATCGAATAGCAGAGCTGTCACCAAACCGCCAAACGTTGCGCGGCCCTGAGACCAGGTTGCGGGCATTACCAACTCTTTACTGGCGCGGCCGGCGGCAATCAATTCATCAAAGGTCATAGTGCATTCCTGTTAGCAACCTATCAGCAGAAACAGGAGATTGCACAAAAGGCGCGAGCAATGCAACGGAGCCGCCCCGGCAACTACCTACAGGTCACAATAGATTTTACGTATTAAACCGAGCAAAAAGCGGTTATAATATCGCCACATAATGCATTGCCCGGCAATGCTCTACCTTCCGAATACCGAGTAAATCAATGTCTGAATTGTCCTTTGCCGAACTGGGGCTTGATCCAGCCGTACTTGAAGCTGTATCCGCTATTGGCTATGAAACCCCGACGCCCATCCAGGCCCAGTGCATACCCGCTCTGCTCGCTGGCAAACATCTGCTGGGCGTAGCCCAGACCGGCACGGGTAAAACCGCTGCCTTTGCACTACCTTTGTTGAGCCGGATTGACGCATCTGTCACCGAGCCACAGATTCTGGTTCTGGCACCCACACGGGAGCTGGCCATCCAGGTAGCGGAAGCCTTTACTTCCTATGCCGCAAAATTCCGTAACTTCCACGTGTTGCCTATCTACGGTGGCCAGGATTTTTATCCTCAGATCAAAGGCCTCAGGCGCGGAGCCCAGGTTATTGTTGGTACCCCTGGCCGTATGCTCGACCATCTTCGCAAAGGCACGCTGAGACTTGGCAATCTGAAGGCGCTGGTGCTCGACGAAGCTGACGAGATGCTGCGCATGGGCTTCATTGATGACGTTGAGGCCATTCTCGCCAAAACACCGGAAAACTGTCAGCGTGCGCTTTTCTCCGCGACCATGCCACCGCAGATCAAGAAGGTAGCTCAAACCTACCTGCGCGATGCTGTCGAAGTAAAAATCGAGAGCGAAACCCGCACGGTTGAGCGCATTGCCCAGTTTGTTCTGCCGGTTTATGCAGAGCGCAAGCTGGATGCACTGACCCGCATTCTGGAAGTGGAGCCTATCGAAGGTGCCATTATTTTTGTGCGCACCAAGGCAGAAACCACACTGTTGGCTGAGAAACTCAGTGCCCGCGGACACGCGGTGGCGCCCCTGAACGGGGACCTGAACCAGCGTCAACGCGAACAGACCGTTGAAGACCTCAAGCGCGGTAAGAAAGACATTATCGTTGCGACAGACGTAGCAGCACGCGGCCTGGACGTTCCGAGAATCACGCACGTTATCAACTACGATGTGCCCTACGACACCGAAGCCTATATCCACCGGATTGGACGTACTGGCCGCGCAGGGCGCGAAGGGAAAGCCATTCTTCTGGTAACACCCCGTGAGCGGAGCTGGTTGCGCACTCTTGAACGCGCCACAAACTCGCCCATGGGAGCTTACGAACTGCCTTCGCCTGTTGAGCTGAAGAAAATGCGCGAAGAGCAGTTTGAAACCCAGCTTTTGGGCTTTGCAGAAGATAAAAAGCTCGCGAAGTCGATGGCGTTGCTGGATGAGATCGCTGAGCGCAACGAAATGGACATTGCCATGGTTGCCGGTGCTCTTGCCTGCTGGATGGAAGCCATGCAGCCTGGCTCGCTGCCTTTGGAGCAGCCGGAAGCCCTGCCAGTAGTATCTTCGACTCCACCTCCGCGCCGTGATCGTAAAGGCGGTCGCCCTGGCGAGTTCCGCAAAGGGCCGCCCAAAGGTGGCTACAAGGGACGTGGTGGACCTGGCGGCGCGGGTGCCCGTGGCAAACCACCGGGCAAAGGCGGCAAGCCGGCCGGTAAGCGCCCGCCTCGTCAGTCAGACGCCAAGCGCTGATAGACGACGAAGCTGTAGTCGTAAGGATTGTTATCGGACGCGGAGAAATCCTCCCGTCCGATTTCTTCCCACTCATCCCAGTTCACTTCCGGAAAATACGCATCGCCATCGACCTCGGCGTGCACCTGAGTGATGTATATGCGATCTACCTTGGGTAGCGCTTCCGTATAGATTTGCCCTCCCCCGATAATCATTACTTCGTCACCACCATCGAGTTCGGCCTGTGCTTCTGCTTTTACCAGAGCCTCTTCCAGCGATTGGGCGCCAACGGTTCCTGCGGGTGCTTCCCGGTCTGCATCACGGGAAATGACTACGTTCATTCGGCCCGGCAGTGGTCTGCCAATAGAGTCCCAGGTTTTCCGGCCCATGATGATGGGTTTGCCCATGGTGGCTTGTTTGAAGTACTTCAGGTCGCCTGGCAGGTACCAGGGCAGGTTGTTATTTTTGCCGATTACCCGGTTTCGGGACATGGCTACTATGAGGGCTTTACGCATGCTGGCTCCTTTGACTCGGTGGCTTTTTGCTTCGGGCTTCGGGCTTCGGGGCTGCAAGGATGCGAAAACGGCTCTCCAAAAACCGCTGTGAATACGTCCGTGTACGCTTGGCTCCGCCATCCATGGCTCCGCACATTTTTGGAGAGCCGTTTTCGCATCCTTGCGATCAAATTAAGGTGTTTGCCCGCCCACTCTAGATGGCAATTGGTGCTTTGATACCAGGATAAGGGTCGTAGCCCTCGAATTCGAAGTCTTCCAGCTCATACTCAAAAATGGAGCTTGGCTTACGCTTGATTGAGAGTTTCGGTAATGCTTTTGGCTCGCGCTTTAACTGCTCAAAAACAATGTCGTCTGTCAGGTGGTTTTGGTACAGGTGGCAATCACCAAAGGTATGCACAAACTCACCAACATCTAGGTCACACTGCTGTGCAATCATGTGAGTTAGCAGCGCATAGGATGCAATATTGAATGGTACGCCAAGGAACAGATCCGCACTTCGCTGATAAAGCTGACAGGAGAGCTTGCCGTCGAGCACGTAGAACTGGAACAGGCAGTGGCAAGGTGCCAGTGCCATCAGGCCTTTCTCGGCATTTTCCTGAGGACCAATAGATTCATCCGGAAGCTCGGCCGGGTTCCACGCCGACACGATCAGGCGGCGGGAGTTTGGTTTTTTTCGAATCTGATCGATCACTTCGCTGATCTGGTCCACTACCCGGCCGTCCGGGCACTCCCAGCTTCGCCATTGCTTGCCGTAAATTGGCCCGAGGTCACCGTTTTCCAGCGCCCACTCGTTCCAGATGGAGACTTTGCGCTCTTTCAGCCAGTTGTTGTCTGTGGAGCCTTTCAGGAACCAGAGCAGCTCATAGATAATGCTGCGCAGGTGTACTTTTTTGGTGGTAACCAGGGGAAACCCCTTCTGGAGATCAAAGCGAATCTGGCGCCCAAAGACAGAACGGGTGCCGACGCCGGTGCGGTCGCCTTTGTCGTACCCGTTGTCGACTACGTCCCGCATCAGATCTAGATAGGCTTTCATTCCGCGTTTCTCCGGTAAGCAATAAACATAAGTGCCAACCCGGCCACAAGCATGGGTAAGGAAAGCACCTGCCCCATGGTGAGCCAGTCAAAAGCGAGGTAGCCCAACTGCGCATCCGGCTGGCGAACGAATTCCACCAAAAAGCGGAAGATGCCGTAGCAAATCAGGAAGAGCCCGGACACCGCCATTCTTGGGCGTGGCTTGGCGGAAAACCACCAGAGGATAATAAAAAACAGCACGCCTTCAAGGGCGAACTGGTAAAGCTGGGATGGATGCCGGGCCAGCGCATCTGGCGCTTGGCGGAACACCATGCCCCAGGGCACATCCGTGGGCTTGCCCCAGAGTTCGCCGTTGATGAAGTTACCAATTCGCCCTGCCCCAAGGCCTACCGGCACCAGAGGCGCCACGAAATCGGCAAGGCGCCAGAACCCTGTTCCGATCTTGCGTCCGTACCACCACATCGCAAACATGACGCCCAGCAGACCGCCATGGAAGGACATTCCGCCTTCCCATACCCGCAGGAGCCACAGAGGGTCCGCCAGAAAAGCATCAAAGTTGTAGAAAATGACATAGCCAAAACGACCGCCAAGAATAACGCCGAGCGCGAGGTAGAAGAGGAGGTCGCCCATCTGCTCTTCGGTAATCGGAGATCCGGGTTTGCGGGAACGCAGGCGCCCCAACCACCAGCCGGCGACGAAGCCCACCAGGTAAGTCAGTCCGTACCAGTAAATCTTGAGTGGCCCGATGGCAATAGCAACGGGATCTATCTGTGGATGCTGAAGCATCAATAACCTCTTAGCTCAAAAGAAAACGAAGGCCAACCAGCAAGAGCATGATGGCAAATACGCGTTTCAGCACCTTGGCATTAAGCCGGTGTGCCAGATTGGCCCCGACGCGCGCGAACAGCACGCTGGTGAGAATGATCCCGATCAGGGCTGGAAAATAGATAAAGCCAAGGCTGTATTCCGGCAACGCCGGCTCACCCCACCCGGTCCAGGCATTGCCAAGAGCGCCTGCAATCGCGATCGGTAACCCGCACGCGGCAGACGTGCCTACCGCCTGCTGCATCCGGACGTTGCTCCAGCTCAAATAGGGCACGGTGAGCGTTCCGCCACCTATACCAAAAATTGCGGAGGCCCAGCCAATGCCTGCACCGGCCGTCGCAAGTCCCGTCTTACCCGCAACGTTCCTGCCTGGCGAGGGATTTACGTCCAGCAACATTTTGAGGCCCACCAGAATGACAAACAGTCCGATAATAAGTTCCAGCGCTGCACCACTCAAAAGTGCCGCTGTCCAGGCGCCGATGAGTGCGCCGACTATGATGCCGAGGGCCATCGGCCGGAAAATATCCCAGCGGATAGCGCCGTGACCGTGGTGCGAACGAATAGAGCTCAGGGATGTGAAAACGATGGTCGCCAGTGAGGTTCCCACGGCCATATGAGCAGCAATCTCAAGGCTGAAGCCCTGAGCCCCGAAGCTGAAAATCAGCACCGGCACAATAATAAGGCCACCCCCAATGCCAAACAGGCCGGCAAGGGTGCCGGCAAAGGCTCCAAGCACCATATAAATGGCAAATACGGACAACAGGGACATAGTCGCTCACACATCCGGGAAAACAAGGCTGGTATGATACACACCGGCCGTGGCAACTTCACCACTGAGGATTGCCCCCATTAGCCCCGGAGATTGATTTCGCATGTGCCTGATTGCATTTTCCCTTGGCCAAAGCGCCCGATTCCCCATGGTGGTTGCCGCCAACCGGGATGAATTTTATCGGAGACCCACAGCGCCTCTCGATTGGTGGACCACAGAATCCGGCCACCGGGTGCTTTCCGGCAGGGATCTGCAATCCGGAGGAACCTGGCTGGCAGTTTCACCGGACGGCCGGGTTGCCGCTGTGACAAATGTTCGCGAGGGCAGCCCGGAAGCTGGCAAGACAAGTCGTGGCGAGCTGCCCCTGCGGGCGCTCTCGGAATCTGAATCACACTTGCAGAAGAGCCTTGCCAAGACAGCAGCCCAATACGCGGGGTTCAACCTTGTCAGTCTCTCTGAGACGGCTGGCTGGTATTTCAGCAACCGTGACGCCCATCCGGGGCGTTCTATCCATCGTGGCATTTATGGACTGAGCAATCATTTGCTTCAGACCCCCTGGCCAAAACTGATACGCCTCAGGGAAGCGGTGGGCCAAACTGTAAAATCTGCAATTGGCGATGCTGCGGATCTGCACAGCGATCTCGCCATACTGTTGCAAGACAGGACAACAGCGCCGGATCACCTGCTGCCGGATACTGGCGTAAATCGTGAGACCGAGCGGTTTCTTTCGTCTCCGTTCATAACCGGGCCCGAATATGGCACCCGCGCCACGACGGTGGTCAGCCTTTCTCACACCGGTGAAATCCATGTTACCGAACAGAGCTGGGCAGCCGGCGGCGAGGCAGCGGAACACCGCGAGTTCCACTGGCAGCGATAGCGCTCTGCCTCTGATATAATCCGCAAAATTCGTTCACCCGATCGGAGGGCCGCCGATGGCAGGTCAACAAGAAGCCACTTCCATTGCTGATTTTGAGAAATCTCTTGATGAACTGGAAACGCTGGTACGTAACCTGGAGCAGGGAGAATTGTCCCTTGAGCAATCGCTAACAGCCTTCGAGCGTGGTGTTAAATTGACCCGCGCATGCCAGCAAGCTCTCAAAAGCGCCGAGCAACGGGTTGAGCAACTGGTGCAGAGCGACGATGGCACTCCCAATGGCGCACTGGAAACTCGTCCATTTTCACCGGATGACGCCGACTGATGCAAAACGGGGCCCCGTCTACTATCGATTTTCTGGATACCTGCCGCCGTCGCGTGGACGCGGAACTGGATCGCCGCATTAAATCCGGCTCTGTCTCTGCACAACTTCAGGACGCCATGCGTTATAGCGTGTTGGGCGGGGGGAAGCGTATCCGCCCTGCATTGGCTATTGCGGCTGCAGGCGCTTTGGGCCAAAGCCCGGATTCAGCGCTGGTTCCAGCCTGTGCTGTGGAGCTGATCCACGCTTATTCGCTTGTTCACGATGATCTCCCGGCGATGGATAACGACGAGTTGCGCAGAGGCCGGCCAACCGCGCACATTGCCTTTGATGAAGCCACGGCGATTCTGGCCGGCGACGCCCTGCAGGCGCTAGCGTTTGGGTGGCTGGCCGAAGCTCCCGGCGTAGAGATATCCGCGCGGCTCGCCATGATTCAGGAGCTGGCCCATGCAAGCGGGCACAGCGGCATGGTAGGTGGCCAGGCGATCGACCTGGAATCCGTGGGCAAAAGCCTGACCCTTGCGCAGCTCGAAACCATGCACAGGCATAAAACCGGCGCCCTTATTGAAGCCAGCGTGCGCATTGGCGCATTAACCGCGCCCGACGTCAGTGAAACCGCTCTGGATGCCCTGACGCGCTATGCCAAAGCACTTGGGCTGGCATTTCAGGTTCAGGATGATCTCCTCGACATTGAGGGCGACACAGAAACTATTGGCAAACCCCAAGGTTCCGATGTCGCCCGGGCAAAACCGACTTACCCTGCCCTTTTGGGGCCTAAAGGCGCACGGGAACACCTTTCGTCATTGCTCAACAGTGCTCTTGAGAGTCTGCGGGACTTTGGGCCCGAAGCCGACCCACTAAGGTCCATGGCGGATTACGTGGTGGCAAGAACGCACTAAGCCTTCTTTTGTTGGCCAAGTACAATTTCGTAACATATGACTCCAAGTGTGAAACAGGCCCCCTTGTTCCCCTATAATGGCAGCCAGTTACCGAACTTTCCGGAAAAGACCCGAGTAGATGCAGGACACTTATATTTTCAAAGAAATCCCGTCGCAGCGTCCAAATACGCCGTTGCTGGACAGGGTTGACTTACCCGCCCAATTGCGGGAACTGCCGGCTGATCAGCTTGTTCAGTTTGCCAGGGAGCTGAGAGCATTCCTGCTGTGGTCAGTCGGGCAAACCGGTGGCCATTTTGGTGCGGGGCTTGGCGTACTCGAACTCACGGTGGCGCTGCACTATGTTTTCAATACACCGGAAGACCGCCTGGTATGGGATGTGGGCCACCAGGCCTACCCACACAAGATCCTCACAGGCCGCCGTGAACAAATGGGCGGAATCCGGCGCAAGAACGGCCTGGCCGGCTTCCCGAAGCGGGCTGAGAGTGAGTACGATACCTTTGGTGTGGGCCATTCCAGCACCTCCATAAGCGCGGCTCTGGGCATGGCCGTGGCCGCCCGTCAGCAGAATACCGGTCGGCAGAGCATTGCCGTTATCGGTGATGGCGCCATGACGGCAGGTATAGCGTTTGAAGCACTGAACCACGCCGGCCACCTGCACGCCGACATGCTGGTTATCCTGAACGACAACGACATGTCGATATCACGCAATGTCGGCGGTCTGTCCAACTATTTCGCCAAACTGCTTTCAAGCCGCACCTACAACCAGGTTCGAGATAGCAGCAAAAAGGTCCTTCAGGGCGCGCCGCATTTGATGGCTTTGGCAAAGAAAACCGAAGAGCACTTCAAGGGCATGATTGTGCCGGGCACCCTGTTTGAGGAGCTTGGCTTCAATTACATAGGCCCCATCGACGGACACGACCTATCCTTGCTGGTCGAGACCCTGGAAAATATCCGCGAGCTGGAAGGCCCGCAGTTCCTGCACGTGGTGACCACAAAAGGAAAAGGCTTCGCGCCTGCCGAAGCGGACCCCATCGGCTATCACGCCATTAACAAGATTGAACCGGTTCCTCCCAACAAACCGGAACCGGTTAAATCCGCCCCGACCCGGCAAAAATACGCCAACGTGTTCGGGCAGTGGCTGTGTGACGCCGCGGAGCTGGACGAGCGCGTAAACGGCATTACCCCCGCCATGTGCGAGGGCTCTGACCTGCTGGCATTCTCCGAGCGCTTCCCGGAGCGTTATTTCGATGTTGCGATTGCTGAGCAACATGCCGTAACGCTTGCAGCTGGCATGGCCTGTGACGGCGCAAAGCCCGTAGTTGCGATTTACTCCACATTCTTGCAGCGAGCCTACGATCAGCTGATACACGATGTCGCGATCCAGAATCTGGATGTGCTTTTCGCTATTGATCGGGCGGGCCTGGTTGGAGAAGACGGTCCTACCCACGCGGGGGCCTTTGACATCAGCTATTTGCGCTGCATCCCGAACATGGTTCTGATGACACCGTCTGATGAAAACGAAACGCGTCAACTGCTTCATACCGGCCTGCTGTTTGAGGGGCCAGCCGCCGTTCGGTATCCGAGAGGAACCGGACCCGGGGCGGAGATCCAGAAAGAACTTACCCCGCTGGAGATAGGCAAAGGACGCAAGGTTCGTGAAGGCAGTGGCATCGCCATTCTTAACTTTGGCACCCTGCTAACTCCGGCTCTGGACGCTGCCGAAAAGCTGGGAGCAACAGTGGCCGACATGCGTTTCGTCAAACCGCTGGACGAGGCCTTGGTTCTTGAACTCGCAGAACAGCACGAACTGCTGGTCACGCTGGAAGAGAACGCCGTTGCCGGCGGCGCAGGAAGCGCTGTTACGGAGTTTCTGAACGGGCAAGAAATTTCCATGCCGGTGCTTCAACTCGGGCTCCCGGATACGTTCATTGATCACGGCAAGCACGAGGAGCTACTCACGGGGTGCGGGCTGGATGCTCACGGCATATTCTCCGCCATAAGCGCTCGCATGGAGCGATTGCAGCACCAGCGACTTAAAGCCGTCAAGTAATAAAGCCTGTATGCAAAAAGCCCGCTCCGGCGGGCTTTTTCATGCTTGCGTTTTTAACCTGCACTAAAGACCGCATTTACAGCTGGGGATCATCGTCCTGATGGGTTTCCAGCCAATGCCCAAGTTTGCTCTGCTTGGTGTCCAGATAGTGTTCGTTGTGGGGGTTACGGCCAACGTGCAGCGGAACACGCTCGGTAATTTCAATGCCATAAGAAGTCAGCGCTTTCACCTTACGGGGATTGTTGGTCATCAGGCGCAGGCTTTTGATGCCCAGATGCTCAAGCATATCCTTGCACATGCTGTAGTCACGCAGATCTGCAGCGAACCCTAAGCGTTCATTCGCCTCCACGGTATCCGCACCCTGATCCTGAAGATGGTAGGCGCGGATTTTGTTAAGCAGGCCAATGCCCCGCCCCTCCTGGCGCAGGTACATCAGAATGCCCCGCCCTTCGCGGGCAATGTTGCGCAGTGCTTCTTCAAGCTGATACCCGCAATCACAGCGCATACTGTAAAGAGCATCGCCGGTGAGACATTCGGAGTGCGTGCGGGCCAGCATGGGTTCGTCACTATCCAGAGACCCCAACGTAAGGGCAATATGCTCCTTCCCTGTATCCGGCTCCTCAAAGCCATGCATATCGAATACCCCGAATGGGGTGGGCAACCGACAGGTCTGGATGTAACGAACAGCCACAGTGTTTCCTCGTGGTTCAATAAATCGGGGGGCGCATTCTACCATGGGCCGGCGATGAGGCGTAATCCGGGAGCATGTCTACGAACCCGAACGCCAGGCAGATCATGCTTCACGCATTGGCGGCAACCCAGTGTCCACTGCGCCCACCCTTTTTCTCGAGCAAGCGTACACCGCTGATCTCCATACCCTTGTCGACGGCCTTGCACATGTCGTAAAGCGTCAGTGCCGCAACGCTGGCCGCCGTCAGTGCTTCCATTTCAACGCCCGTCTGGCCGGAAAGTTTGCAGAAGGTCAGTATATGCACCGATGCGCCATCTTCGCCTGGAGTGAGTTCTACTTTCACCGAGGTCAGATTCAGGGCATGGCATAAGGGAATCAGGTCGTGTGTTCTTTTTGCCGCCATGATACCGGCAATACGCGCGACTGCCAGAACGTCGCCCTTCGGATGCTCGCCTTCGGTGATCATCCTGAGGGTTTCACCTTTCATGTGGATACGTGCCTCTGCGCGGGCTTCACGCTCCGTTAAGGCCTTATCCGTAACGTCCACCATGCGGGCTTCGCCCTTGTCGTCGAGATGGGTCAATTTGCTCACGGTGTCTCCCGGGGTTCAGATTCAATAAATGATCGAGAATAGAGTGGTATAAACAAGACACGAGCCAGCGAGCATATCAGAGATACGCTCCGGTCATGATGATCACGCTCAGCTTTGTGGCCACCAGTAACGGATTCCGGCCACGCCTTGGCCGCCCGCCTGTTGCACTTCATCAAGGTCAGCTGGCTCCAGCCCACCCAGCCCGAAAACCGGTATCGGCGCACAGGAAACCAGATCACGGAATGTTGCCCAGCCCAACACCAAGGCTCCGGGATGCGTTGCCGTGGAATTTACCGGGCCCAGCGTCACGTAATCGGCACCAATGGCTACAGCATGATCTATCTGGAGAGCAGAGTGACAGGACACACCGAGCCAGACACCGTCCGGGATGGGTCTCGCCTCAAGTTTTTCGGCTTCTCGCCAAGGTAGATGCAGTCCCGCCGCATCCGGGTTGTCATCAAACACTGCAAGTGACCCGTGAAGCACAAGGCCTGCGCCAGCGGCCTCGCACACTTCTAACGCAGATTCAGCCAGGGAACCATAGACCTCTGCGGCCACACCCGGCACACGCAGAACCACCAGCGGTGAGCGATCACTTGCTGGCAATCGCACAAGCGCCTCGCGCAGTTGCTCAATGCCAATTTCATCAGGGCCAATATCACCGGTTATTGCCAACAAAGAAGGCAATTGCAGCGCCCGGATAATCGGTCGGTTTGCTGCCGGAAAGTCTTCGTCCCGCAGACTCTCAGGGCTCATCCATTCTATGGGCTGCCCTTCACGGCCGTGGGCTTCACCTTGCGCCTGATCTGTTCTCCAGACATCCAGAAACACCCGCTTGTCGCCGTAATCGTGGCGGATACCGATCACAGGCCACAATGTGCCCGGTGGTATCTCTAAACCTGTCTCTTCGGCAATCTCACGGGTGAGTGCAGCCTGCACCGTTTCTTCCGACTCAACTTTGCCGCCCGGAAACTCCAACAAGCCGCCCTGATGAACATGATCCGGCCGGCGGGCGATAAGCACGCGCCCCCCGCGGACAATAACACCGACCGCGACATGAATTTCCCGGACTTCGTTTTCCGCCATGGCCATGCTTAGCTGCGGTAGTCTGCGTTGATGGTGACATAATCGTGAGAAAAATCGCAGGTCCAGACCGTTTCACTTGTATCACCCCGTTTCAGGTTTATGGCGATGGTGATCTCTTCCTGATCCATCACCGCCTGCCCTCGTTCCTCGGAATAATCGTCGGCGCGGCCGCCATCCCTCACGAGACATACATCCCCAAGATGAATTTCCAGTGCATTGACATCCAGGTCAGCAACACCAGCTCGCCCAACGGCGGCAAGAATCCGACCCCAGTTAGGATCCGATGCAAACAAAGCCGTTTTCACCAGAGGCGAATGGGCTACCGCATACGCCACATCAAGCGCTTCTTGCTGAACCGCCGCGCCACTGACATGAATCGTGACAAACTTGGTCGCGCCCTCACCGTCTCGCACAATGGCGTGAGCGAGATCCAGATAGATGTCCCTCAGCGCATCCCGAAGAAGCGGCAGATGCGGACTTTCCAGAGTAATTTCAGGACCACCATACTGGCCGCTGGCTATCAGCGTGCAGGCATCGTTGGTGGAAGTGTCTCCATCTATGGTGATGCGATTGAACGACTGCTCCCCAAGCTCTGATGCCAATGCCTGCAGCGCGTCCGGCGCAATCAGGGCGTCGGTGGCGATAAAGCCCAGCATGGTAGCCATGTTGGGGCGAATCATACCCGCGCCTTTGCTGATACCGGAAATGGTGACCGTGTGACCACCCAGATCGACCTGGGCCGATGCGCCCTTTGGGCGTGTGTCCGTTGTCATGATGCCGTTTGCGGCTTCCGCCCAGCGATTATCCCCGGCGCTGGCCAGTGCCTTCGGCAGAGCACTGACGATTTTCTGAACCGGTAAAGGCTCACCAATCACGCCGGTCGAGAATGGCAGCACTTCGGCAGCGCTGACACCCGCCTGCTGCGCCAGCGCCTGGCAGCAGGCAAGCGCATCGTCCATGCCACGTTTGCCAGTACCGGCGTTGGCATTTCCTGTGTTAATCAGAAGGTAACGCGGTGCTTTCTCAGCAAGGTGCTTGCGGCTCAGGGTAACCGGTGCAGCACAGAACTGGTTACGGGTGAACAGGCCGGCTACCCGGCTACCCGGTGCAAGCTCAAACACCACCACATCTTTACGTCCGGGCTTTTTGATACCGGCGCTGGCAATGCCCAGCCTGACACCTGCTACCGGGAAAAATTCTGGTAAGGTTCCTGGTCCAACCGCCATCCTGCCACTCCTTCTGATTCTGAAATAAATAGGCCTGAAAACGAAAAGCCCGCAGTCAGCCATTCAACTGGTCGATTGCGGGCTCCGTACTCTATTTTCTGTCAACGCAACGTGGTCAGCTCACCTTACCGCAACACTGCTTGAACTTTTTACCGGATCCGCATGGGCAAGGCTCGTTGCGGCCCACCTTACGCTCCTGTCGCACGAAGGTTTCGGGCATGGTTTGCCGGGAATCTCCACCGCCACTGTTGCCCGCTCGTTCCGCCTCACTCTGAGCGGTCGCGCTGGTCTCATCGTGGCGCAAGCGGGCCTTGGCAAGTTCTTGCTCAAGCTCTTCCTTGCGACGCCGCTCAACTTCTTCCATTTCTTCCCGGCTCTGAACCCGAACGTGGCAAAGCACGCGGGTTACATCGCGTTTCATTGTTTCAAGCATGCTCTCAAACAGATTAAACGCTTCGCGCTTGTATTCCTGTTTGGGGTTCTTCTGAGCGTAGCCACGCAAATGAATACCACGCCGCAGATGATCCATGTTGGAGAGGTGTTCTTTCCAGAGCGTATCAAGAACCTGCAAAAATACCTGCTTTTCGAACTTGCGCATGGACTCGGCACCGGCCACTTCTTCCTTGGCCCGGTATGCCGCTACAATTTCGTCCAGAATTTTCTGGCGCAGATTGTCCTCGAAAAGCTTGTTGTCTTCTTCCAGCCACGCCTGGATGGGCAGATCAATCGACATCTCCGACTGCAGCTGAGCTTCGAGCCCCGTCACATCCCACTGCTCGGGCATACTCTGGGGTGGAATGTGTTCGCTGATCAACGCATCGACAACGTCCTCACGGATGGTATCAACCATCTCCGAAACGTCCTCAGAGGACATGACCTCGTTACGCTGATCATAGATAACAGTCCGCTGGTCGTTAGCAACGTCATCGTACTCAAGAAGTGTTTTACGCATGTCGAAGTTACGGCCTTCAACCTTGCGTTGGGACTTTTCAATGGCGTTGGTGACCATGCGGTGCTCAATCGCCTCACCCTTCTTCATACCCATGGCCTGCATCAGGCTCTTTACCCGATCCGGAGCAAAAATCCGCATCAGGTTATCTTCCAGAGACAGGAAGAAACGGGAAGAACCCGGGTCACCCTGACGCCCGGCCCGGCCGCGCAGCTGGTTATCTATGCGACGGGATTCGTGGCGTTCGGTGCCGACAATGTGCAGGCCACCGGCTTCCAAAACCTGATTATGGCGTTCCGTCCATTCTGCCTTGAGGCGAGCAACCTCCTCCTCAGAGGCGCTATCCAGGGCAGCAGCTTCGTGCTCCCAATTGCCACCCAGTACAATATCCGTACCCCGGCCAGCCATATTGGTGGCGATGGTAACAGCACCCGGACGGCCGGCCTGAGCAATGATCTGCGCTTCCGATTCGTGCTGCTTGGCGTTGAGAATCTTGTGCTCTATACGCGCCTTTTTCAGCAGCATGGAAAGCAGCTCAGATGCCTCGATAGACGCCGTGCCTACAAGGATTGGCCGCCCCTCACCCGTCACATCCTTGATCTCATCAATGATGGCGTGGAATTTTTCATCCTGTGTCAGGTAAACAAGGTCGTTGAAATCAACTCGTTGGATAGGCTTGTTGGGCGGTATGACCACCACATCAAGGCCGTAAATCTGCCGGAACTCGAAAGCTTCGGTATCAGCGGTACCGGTCATACCGGCAAGCTTTTCATAAAGCCTGAAATAGTTCTGGAAGGTCGTCGAGGCCAGAGTCTGGCTTTCGGCCTGGATTTTCAAGCCTTCTTTGGCTTCCATCGCCTGGTGCAGGCCCTCACTCCAGCGCCTGCCCGGCATAGTGCGGCCGGTATGTTCATCAACTATAACAACCTGGCCGCCCTGAACAATGTAATCCACATCTTTCTGGAACAGGTGATGGGCTCGGAGCGCAGAGTGCACATGATGCAGCAGGCTGAGGTTTGCTGCGGAGTATAGACTCTCGCCTTCCTCCAGAAGCTGGCGGCTCAGCAGCAGTTCTTCAACCCGCTCATGGCCCGCCTCGGTAAGTTCGACCTGGCGCGACTTTTCATCAATGGTGAAGTCACCGGAGGACTCACCCTCCTCACTGACCTCACCTTTTTGCAGGCTGGGGATCAGCTCGTTAATAGCCAGGTAAGCTTTCGAGCTGTCTTCGGCGGCGCCAGAGATAATCAGAGGGGTACGGGCTTCGTCGATAAGGATCGAATCGACTTCATCCACAATCGCATAGTGAAGACCACGCTGCACCTTGTCATCGGTGCTGAATGCCATGTTGTCACGCAGGTAGTCAAAACCAAATTCATTGTTCGTGCCGTAGGTAATGTCGGCCTGGTACGCAGCCCGCTTTTCCTCCGGTGCCTGACCGGCAACGACCACACCTACCTGCATACCAAGGAAACGATACAGTTTGCCCATCCACTCGGCATCACGGCTGGCCAGATAATCGTTAACGGTTACAACGTGCACGCCTTTTCCAGGCAAGGCGTTGAGATATACAGCAGCAGTCGCGACCAGGGTTTTGCCTTCACCGGTCTTCATCTCCGCAATCCGACCCTCATGCAGGGTAATACCGCCAACCAGCTGCACATCGTAGTGGCGCATGCCCATAACGCGCCGCCCAGCCTCACGTACCGTCGCAAAAGCCTCGGGCAAAAGCGTGTCCAGGCTCTCACCTTCATCGAGCCTGCGACGGAACTCCGCCGTCTTGCCCTGCAACTCGGAGTCCGCCAGATTACCAAACTGCTCCTCAAGCTCATTAACACGCAAGGCTGTTTTGCGCATTCTCTTGATTTCTCTGGCATTTTTACTGCCGAACATCTTGGTTGCAAACTTTGAGAACATAGACCACTACTTCTTTGATTAAACGGAGGAAGCCGGCATTCTAACCTTATTTTGTAACAGTACAAAAGGCAGGGCTCACATAGCCAGGATTACGAGGCTATCCTGAGCCAAATACCGGAGGGTAACGAACCTGATGAAACGGACGGGAATAAAGAAAACAACAGGCAAAGCCTGAAATCCTAGCGGCTAGCTCTCTTGATGTAAGTTTCCGGATTCTCGCTTTTTCCATTACGAATAACTTCAAAGTGCACGTGTGGGCCTGTGGAGCGACCAGTGCTCCCCATCAACGCCAACACCTGCCCCTTCTGAATTACATCACCCACATTAACCTTGATCGTTTTGCAGTGAGCGTAACGGGTAATCAGGCCATCACCATGATCAATCTCTACCAGATTGCCATAGCCATAACGCTCATCTGCGTAGGATACAACGCCACCCGCTACAGAGATGATGTCGCTACCTTCCTTCCCCGCAAGATCGACGCCAGCATGCCAGGTACGCTTTCCGGTAAACGGATCGGAACGGTAACCATAACGAGAGGATAGCCAGCCCCAAGTGATCGGGCGGCCTTCCAGGTACAACTCGTCTTCCAGCTTCTGCCGGGAGGAGACCTGATCCAGCAGCCGCAGCTGTTGCTCGCGGTCCTGCATCTTGTGCTCCAGCTCGTCGATCATCCGCGTCAACTCGGGTGCCGAGAAGGAATCTGCAGGCAGTGATTCTTCGGGGCCACCAACAGCTGCCGGTTGGTTGAAATCAAATTCATCACTGGCAACCAGGCCGGACTCTACAAAGCGCTGGCCCAGAGCATCAAGGCGCAGCAAGCGGCCCTGAATTTCTCCAAGGCGCAGTGTCAGAGCATCTACCTGATACTGTACATTCTGCTGCAGCCCCGCAAGCTCTGCTTTTTGTTCGCCAAGTTTGCTCTGCCACTCTGCCACGAGTTCGGAATCTGAAGGCTCAACGGCTTCTGCCTGGCTTACCGCCACGCTGTATCCGCCCCAGCCTGCTGCTGCAACCAAAGCAGCGATGGCAAGCGCCAATGCAAAGACAACCGTGCCATTCAGCGCCAGCACACGGGACTTGCCATGGCTCTTGCCTACAAGAATGATATTCATATTATCTTCTGGTTTCATCAATGAGCTGCAACCGTGTCCTGTAGTGTTGCAGTCCTGAATGTTCCGAGTGGGTCTGCCATCCTTGACAACAACTACGTACTGATAAATCGCAGCGCCCGGTAGACATGCTCAATTACAACAAGGTAAAACAAGAGCAGCGCTGGCACTACGAACAAAACGTGCTGAAGTGTAACCAATCGTTATCGTGGCCGTCGAGAAGAAAACGCCTTATGAAGCGAAAAAATGATCAAAAAATGACCTTCAGCAATCTCGGAAGAACACCGGTTCTTCGAGAACTGGTGGCAAAAGCGGATATACACCATCAAGCGGAAGAACAGGTTATGGCCTCATTACCACCTGCGCTTGTGACTGGCACCCGTTTTGTTTGTTGCCACGAGGGAGAGCTCACCTTATCTGCGGAGAGTGCAGGAAACGCCAGCCAGATTCGTTTCCGCCAGCACGAGATCATGGAAAAGCTTCGTGAAAACGAGCTGTTCCGTTTTGTCTGGAAGCTCAAGGTAAAAGTGGTGCCGCCAAGGTTTAATCAAAAACCACCGGCGAAAAAAATACCTCTGAGTAAAGAAAATGCCCGACTCCTCAAAGAGGAAGCCGGGCACACGAAGGATAAAAAACTACGCGAGGTTCTCGAAAAACTCGCAAGCCACGTGCGGGATTAAGGCATCCAGCCTTAAGCCGGCACCGCCAGCACAGGTTTCATGTAGGAGATAGGCGCGGTTTCCTCATTATCAAAAGTAACCACTTCCCATGCATCCTCCTCGGCCCTGAGCTTGCGCAGCAGCTTATTATTCAGGTCGTGACCGGACTTGATGCCACGGAACTCACCAATCAGGCTATTGCCTAACAGGTACAGATCCCCGATTGCATCCAGCACTTTGTGCTTGACGAACTCATCCTCATAACGAAGACCGTCCTCGTTCAGAATCTTGTAGTCGTCTACCACAATGGCGTTATCCACACTGCCACCCAATGCCAGATTCATCGCACGCAGCTTTTCAATATCACGCATGAACCCGAAAGTCCGTGCGCGGCTGACTTCCTTCACGAAAGACGTACTTGAAAAATCGACGGTCGCGGTCTGGGCACGGCCTTTGAACACAGGATGATCAAAGTCGATGCCAAAGCTCACTTTGAAGCCTTCAAACGGCAGGAAGGTAGCCTTCTTGTCGCCTTCTTCAATAGTGACTTCCCGTTTGATGCGAATGAATCGCTTGGCAGCTTCCTGCTCGGCAATGCCAGCAGACTGCAGCAGAAAGACGAACGGGCCGGCAGAACCGTCCATGATCGGCACTTCTGCAGCACTCAACTCAACGTAACAGTTATCGATACCGAGACCAGCCATGGCGGATAGCAAATGCTCTATCGTCGCCACACGAACACCGTCTTTTACCAGCGTCGTTGACAGCATGGTCTCACCCACATTTTCAGCGCAAGCCAGAATCTCGACAACCGGGTCAAGATCGGTGCGGCGGAAAATGATTCCTGAATCTACCGGTGCGGGCTTCAGGGTAAGGTAAACCTTTTCCCCCGAGTGCAGCCCGATGCCGGTAGCACGGATCGTGTTTTTAAGTGTCCGTTGTCTGATCATCAGTTCGTTATTCCGTAAAAATGGCGATATTCCAAACAAAAATCTGGGCGCAGAATATCAAAAAATAAGACTGAGTACCATTTGCCCCACCTGATATTGCCTGAAATTCATGCAACACCAGCCCCTGGCTGTCAGCGCTTTTATCCGGTTCTGGGGCCTGACCATTCAAAGGTGAACCCTTACCGGACGTCAATTGCAACAGATTATCAGTCAGCCTGCCTGCGAAGGAATGCGGGAATATCGAGATAGTCCACGCCTTGCTCTTCGCTTTCTTTGCTCTGATCAATCGCCACATTACCATGTGATACCGCACGACGACGCAAGATTGCAGGACGGTCCAGCTGGTTGTAATCCGTCTTGCCATCCAGAGTACGGGTGTTATCCACGACTTTGGTCGGCTTTTCGCGATCCCCCCCAAGGCCGGTAGCAACAACAGTTACCTTCAGCTCTTCGGTCATTTCCGGATCGATAACGGTACCTACTACAACCGTAGCGGAGTCAGATGCAAACTCACGCACAATGTCGCCAACTTCCGAGAATTCGCCCAGATTCAAGTCCATACCGGCAGTGATATTGACCAGAATACCCTTGGCACCCTGCAGGTTGACGTCTTCCAGCAGAGGGCTTCGAATGGCGGCTTCTGCAGCTTCCCGTGCGCGGTTCTCGCCAGTCGCGGTCGCTGTACCCATCATGGCCATACCCATCTCGGACATAACCGTCTTAACGTCAGCGAAGTCGACGTTGATCATGCCGTTACGGGTAATCAGGTCAGCAATACCCTGAACAGCGCCGAGCAGGACATCATTCGCAGCAGCGAAGGCGTCCAGCAAGCTGGTCTTTTTACCAAGAACAGCAAGCAGCTTTTCATTGGGTATGGTGATCAGCGAGTCAACGCATTCTTCGAGCTCTTTGAGCCCCACGTCGGCCAGGCTCATGCGTTTGCCGCCTTCAAAATTGAAAGGCTTGGTAACCACGGCAACGGTCAGTATGCCCATTTCCCGCGCAACTTCGGCAACTACCGGTGCTGCACCTGTGCCTGTACCGCCACCCATGCCGGCGGTTATAAACACCATATCCGCGCCTTTGATGGCTTCGGCGATACGATCGCGATCTTCAAGAGCGGACTGACGACCGATCTCCGGGTTTGCTCCTGCTCCCAGCCCTTTCGTGATGTTACCACCCAGCTGAATAATCTGACGGGCGTCCATACCAGCCAGTGCCTGGGCGTCTGTGTTGGCGCAGATGAAATCCACACCCTCAATGTCACTGTTCAGCATGTGGCGCACGGCATTACCGCCGCCGCCGCCAACACCAATTACCTTAATGACAGCGTTCTGTTGGACATTATCGACTAGTTCAAACATTCCCCTTCTCCTTCGTGCTGTTTTCAGCCTTTTTCCAGGCTGTTTATTCAAGAGTGTATTTTCGAGATACCTTCGTTTACTGCCTTCCCGGAACCGTCAGAAATGACCGGTGAACCAGGCCTTCATGCGCTCAAACAGCGAGGGTGCATCTTCACCCTTGAGCACGGGTGCCCGGCCAAGATCCATCTGCCGGAAACCATGAATCAATAACCCGACGCCGGTGGCGTAGATGGGGTTATTAACAACTTCTGTCATGCCGGAGACTGCGTGCGGACACGCCAGCCGTACCGGCATATGGAAGATTTCTTCAGCCAGCTCCACTACGCCTTCCATGGTGGAGGCGCCGCCTGTAATAACGATGCCCGCCGGAACCAGGTCCTCAAAACCTGAGCGGCGCAGCTCCGACTGCACGAGGGTGAACAACTCCTCGTAGCGCGGCTCAACAACCTCCGCCAGCGCCTGCCGCGAAAGATCACGGGGCGCGCGGTCGCCAACGCTCGGAACCTTGATGGTTTCGTCAGCGCCAGCCAGTTGCGTCAGGGCGCAGGCGTATTTGATCTTGATCTCTTCGGCGTTCTGCGTAGGCGTGCGCAGAGCCATGGCAATGTCATTGGTAACCTGGTCGCCAGCAATGGGAATAACCGCTGTGTGGCGAATAGCTCCGCCAGTAAATACAGCGATGTCTGTGGTACCACCACCCATGTCCACAACGCAGACGCCCAGTTCCTTTTCGTCCTCGGTGAGGATCGCGTGGCTGGATGCCAGTTGCTCCAGAATGATGTCGTCGGCCTCGAGACCGCAGCGGCGAATGCATTTTTCAATGTTCTGGGCTGCGTTGACGGCACAGGTCACCAGATGCACCTTCGCCTCCAGGCGCACACCGGACATGCCCATGGGCTCCTTGATCCCTTCCTGGTTATCGATCACAAATTCCTGCGGCAAAATGTGAAGGATTTTCTGATCTGCAGGAATGGCAACCGCCTGTGCCGCATCGATAACCCGGTCGATGTCCGCCTGAGTCACTTCCCGGTCGCGGATCGCAACGATGCCGTGGGAGTTGAGGCTTTTGATGTGGCTGCCGGCGATCCCCGCGTACACGGAGTGAATGCGGCAACCCGCCATCAACTCGGCCTCTTCCACTGCACGCTGGATTGCCTGAACCGTGGTTTCAATATTGACCACCACGCCCCGCTTCAGCCCCCGGGACGGGTGGGAACCAATACCCACCACCTCAATGGTTCCGTCCATCTTGCGCTTGCCGACAATCGCAACCACCTTTGAGGTTCCGATATCGAGGCCGACAATCATGTTTTCCGTTTCAACCGATGACATGTGTTCCACCAAACCGTAGGTCTGAATTTACTGTTTCTATGTTTTCGGGCCGGAAGCAGCCTGTGCTGGCTTCCACTGAACCGCTACACCATTCGTGTAGCGGGCATCTACCCGGCTAACTTCGTCCGACCGTGAGATAAGCCGGTTTTCGTAAACCGTTATAAAACGTTCAAAGCGCTTTGCGACCTGATCCCGGCCGAGCACTACTTCAATTCCATTCGAGAGACGAAGAGTCCAGGCCCCTCGCCGCTCCAGTGTCAGCCCGGAAAATCCCAGGCCATGCCCTACCAACTTGTCACTCATGGTCCGCGCCATACTGATCACATCACGGACACGCTCATCTGGCCCCGAAAGCCGCGGCAAACGCCCGGCCACGTCGGGATTGGGCGGCATAAACAACTCGCCGGTGCGGCTGACCAGGCGACCGTCGGTCCAGTAGGCCAGCGGCTTTTTCTCCCGGATGTTGATTTCCAGGCGATCCGGCCATACCCGGCGTACCGCAACGGTCTCAACCCAGGGCCGCTTCTCGATATCGGCCTTGATGTCCGAGAGATCGGTGGAGAAATAGCTCTTGCCTATCCAGTTCCCCGCCTGACGTTCAATAGCTACGCGGCTGTCTCCGACAAACTCACCGTTCACATCAATTGCCAGTATTTGCTGGTCCATGGCCCCCAGCACTTTGCCGGCTGCCCAAGGCACCAGACCCGCTGCAAACAGAATCGCAATGCCCATACCTGCCTGAAGCCAAGGCACCGCTGCCAGAACCGCTCTCAACACACCAAACCGGTCCTTTTCCGGTCCGAGGGAGGTTGCTCCCCGGCGCCGGGGAGGGTCGGACGGTATCGCCCGGCTCCGGATCAGCAGTGTTTCAAGCATTGCCCCCCTCCAGCGTGTCGTGAAGAATCCTTACAACCAACTCTTCAAAGCTGATACCGGCCGCTTTCGCAGACATAGGCACCAGGCTGTGATCGGTCATGCCCGGTACCGTATTTACTTCCAGCAGCCAGAATTCACCTTGTGCATCCTGCATGATGTCTACACGGCCCCAAGTGCGGCAGCCCACTACCCGAAAAGCCTCCAGAGCGAGGTTCTGTAACTTCACTTCATCCTGTGGCGACAGGCCACAGGGAATTCTGTAACGGGTGTCGTCCGCCAGATATTTTGCGTCATAGTCGTAGAACACGTGATCCGTGCTCAGCCCTATTGCCGGAAGTGCAGCGTCCTGCAGCAGGCTGACAGTGAACTCCGGGCCTTCAATCCATTCTTCAATCAGCACCAGGGTATCCAGCGCTGTTGCGGCTTCGTATGCCTCAGCCAGTTCGGCAACGGTGTTCACCTTGCGGATGCCGATGCTTGAACCTTCACGGGAAGGCTTGACGCTCAGTGGCGGGCGCAATTCCCGGACAATCTGTTCGGCGTCCTCTACAGATGTCATGGTTCTGAATTTCGGTGTCGGCAAGCCGCAGCCCGCGAACACGTACTTTGTGCGCAGCTTGTCCATCGCCAGTGCAGAGGCCATAACTTCACTGCCGGTAAATGGAATGCCTGCCTGAGACAGGATCGCCTGCAAAGTTCCGTCTTCCCCGCCACGACCGTGCAACGCTATAAAGACCCGATCAAACGCGGGGTTTTCGACGGTTTTCAAGAGGCAGCCCTGAATATCCATGCCAAACGCATCAACGCCGGCGGAGACCAGGGCAGCAAGAACCGCCTTGCCGCTTTTAAGGGAAACATCGCGCTCAGCAGAGTCTCCGCCCATAAAAACAGCCACACGCCCCAGTGCCCGAACCAATTCCGGTTCGGCCTGATACGCTTGTATCCCGGGATGCTGCATATCACTCACCTGCAATCACTCCTGCTGCTGCCAGCCGACTCGCTACACCACCGATGTCGCCTGCACCCTGTGTAATCAAAAGGTCACCGTCCTGAAGCACGCTTTCCAACAAGCTCTCAATCTTGCGGTTATCGTCTACGAATACAGGTTCCACTTTGCCGCGCTGCCTTATGCTGCGACACAAAGCACGGCCGTCTGCGCCAGGAATTGCTGGTTCACCAGCGGAGTAGACATCCATCAGCAACAAGCCATCGACCTCGGACAAAACCCGCACAAAATCCTCATACAGATCGCGAGTACGGGTGAATCTGTGTGGTTGGTACAACATCACAAGCCGCCGCCCCGGCCAGGCATCGTGTGCTGCACGAATCACAGCCTCGACCTCAGTCGGGTGGTGGCCATAGTCATCCACCAAAGTGACTGTGCCCTTGGGCGTTTGGTAATCCCCATTGACCTGAAAACGCCGCCCAACACCCGCGAAAGCTGCCAGGCCCCGGCAAATGGCTTCGTCGGCAACGCCTTCATCGGTAGCCACTGCAATCACCGCAAGTGCGTTCAATACGTTGTGGCGCCCGGGCATCTTCAACTCGACCGTCAGGTCGCTTCGTCCACCGGGGCGTTTCACAACAAAATGGGTCCTCAGACCGTCTGTTACGATGTTCTCGGCGCGATAATCGGCGTCAGGGTTGTCGATGCCGTAGGTAATGATTGCGCGGGCGATACGCGGAATAATTTCCTGTACATAATCATCGTCGACGCACATCACTGCCACGCCGTAAAACGGCAGGTTGTGGAGAAAGTCCACAAAGGTCTGCTTGAGCTTTTCAACGTCGCCGTCGTAGGTATCCATGTGGTCGGCTTCGATGTTCGTGACCACCGAGATCACCGGCGTCAGGTGGAGAAACGACGCATCACTCTCATCTGCTTCTGCCACCAGATAGCGAGAACCACCCAGCTTGGCGTTGGTGCCCGCGCTGTTCAATTTGCCGCCAATCACAAAGGTCGGATCAAGCCCTGCTTCACCAAACACTGAAGCAATCAGGCTGGTGGTGGTAGTTTTCCCATGGGTTCCGGCCACGGCAATGCCATGGCGGTAGCGCATAATCTCCGCCAGCATCTCAGCACGAGGCACGATGGGCACCCGCCGATTGCGGGCCGAAACCACCTCGGGATTTTCGGAACCTACAGCCGAGGACACTACAACCACGTCGGCTTTGGCGCTGTTCTCCTCCCGGTGGCCGATCTGAACCTCAATACCCATGGCCTTGAGGCGACCTGTAACAAGACCTTCTTTCAGGTCTGAGCCAGACACTTCATAGCCCTGATTTTTCAGGACTTCAGCAATACCACTCATACCGGCGCCGCCGATACCCACAAAATGAATGTGGCGAATCCGGCGCATTTCCGGCACCTGAAAAACAAGCGGCGGGTTGGTTGCATCAACCATTTGCGGCCTCCAGACAATAATTTACGACTCTTTCCGTTGCATCGGGGCGAGCCAGCGTGCGTGCAGCCTTTGCCATATCCATAACCCAGGCGCGATTGTCCGCAAGGTCACCCAGGGTCTCTGCGAGTACCGTCGGCGTAAGCTGTGACTGTGGTATCAGCACGGCCGCACCGGCATTCACCATTTGCTGGCCGTTTTTCGTTTGGTGGTCGTCTACCGCGTGGGGAAATGGCACCAACACTGCACCAATGCCTGCCGCACACAGTTCTGAAACCGTCAGTGCACCGGCTCGGCATAACACGATATCCGCCCAGCTGTAGGCCTCTGCCATATCTTTAATGAACGGCTCCACATCGGCATCGACACCGTGCTGCTCGTAAGAAGCACGCGCGGCTTCGAGGTGCGTTTCACCGCACTGATGGCGAACCTGCGGCCGCTTCTGTTCGGGCAGCATTGCCAAGGCTTCTGGCAGCTGCTGGTTGAACACCTGAGCTCCCAGACTGCCGCCCACCACCAGAATACGCAGCGGGTTGTTCTGCTCACCGTGTTCGCTTGAACGCCCGGCCATTCTCTGCTCCGGTTCTGGCAGAGTTGCAAGATCTTCGCGCACCGGATTGCCTGTGCACCGGGTAATAACGTCCTTCCCAAAACTTCCGGGAAAGGCTTCCAGCACAGTTTTCGAAAACCGGACCAGAATACGATTGGTCATTCCTGCAACGGCGTTCTGCTCGTGAATGACCAGGGGCGTTTGGGTCAGCCATGCGGCCAAACCGCCGGGGCCTGTCACAAAACCACCCATGCCAACCACGCAGTCCGGGCGGATACGACGCATGATGGTGAATGCTTCGCCCAATGCTCGCATCAGGCGGAATGGCGCCAGTATCAGTGCGAGCTTGCCTTTTCCCCTGAGCCCGGAGATGTGAATAAGCGACAGCGGAATGCCCGTGTCAGCAATCAACCTCTCCTCCATGCCTCCCATGGCCCCCAGCCAGTACAACTCATGCCCCTTCGCTTCAAGCGCCCGAGCAGTAGCAAGTGCCGGGAACACGTGGCCTCCGGTACCTCCCGCCATCATCAAAAACCGGCGCGGCTCAGTCATAACGCGCTCCTACCCGCTTACGGGAACCGGTCTTTTCCGTAGCCTGTTTTTCCTTGTCGAGCCGTTCCATCTCAACCCTTGCCAGAATCCCGATACAAACGCAGCTGATCATCAGGCTGGAGCCGCCGTAGCTCACCAAAGGCAAGGTCAGTCCCTTGGTGGGCAGCAATCCGGTGCTGACCGCCATATTGATACCGGCCTGCAGCCCGATCAGCAGCGTAATGCCGTAGGCGAAGCAGGCACCAAACGGCATATGCGCCTTCTCGGCGCGGCGGGCAATTACAAAACCGGTTACAACCAGCACGGTAAACAGCCCAAGCACGATCAATGAACCCAACAACCCGAACTCTTCCGCGATAATCGCGAAGATAAAATCGGTGTGCGCTTCGGGTAAGAAAAACAGCTTCTGTATCGAGTTACCCAAGCCAACACCACCCCACTCACCGCGCCCGAACGCGATTAGCGACTGGGTTAGCTGATAGCCGGTATCAAACTGATCTTTCCAGGGGTCGAGATAACTTACTACGCGCTTCAAGCGGTAAGGCTGGGTCAGAATCAAAACGGCGCCGATCACCACCAGCGTCGCAATCAATGGCACAAACCTGCTCAAGCGAACGCCACTAAGGAAAATCATGCCTGCGGCAGCGGTAACAAGAACCACCGTGGCTCCGAAGTCTGGCTGGATAACCAACAGCACAGATGCCACGCCCAGAACCGCCAAAGGTTTCAGAAAACCCGCCCAGGTATTCAGTAATTCATCGCGCCGACGGACGACGTACCCCGCCAGATAGGCAATCAGACAAAGCTTTGCCACTTCCGAGACCTGCACGTTGAACAAACCAAACGGAATCCAGCGGGTTGATCCATTAACCGTGCGACCCAGAGGCGTAAGAACCAGCACCAACACCAACAAACCGATACCAAGCAATAACCAGCCACTGCGCTCCCACCAGGCCACCGGGACGTTGACCGCAACCAGTGCAAGCATGCAGCCCATGGCGGCGAATATAAGCTGGCGAATGACATAGTGATAACCATTGCCCATCACCTCGACAGCCATATCCATAGAGGCGGAAGAAATCATCACAACGCCGATGATCAACAGAGCAATCGAAGTGATCACAAGAACGGCCAGGGGCTGTATTTCACCCACCCACTGAGTCCGTGCGGGTGCTGCCGATAGTCCTGCCTGCATCACAGCACCTCCCCGAGCGACTGCACCAGCGTGCGGAATTGATCACCGCGATCAATATAATCCCGGAACATATCGAAGCTTGCGCAGGCAGGAGAAAACAGAACCCTGTCTCCTTCCAAAGCAAGCGCTTCAGACTTTTTCACGGCTTCCGCCAAAGAGGCGGCCCGGAATACCGGCGGATTCGGCCCCAGAGTCTCAGCAATGCGATCCGCGTCAGCTCCGATCAGTACGACTGCCCTGCATCCGGTTCCGATTGGCCCTGTCAACGCCGAAAATTCTGCGCCTTTGCCTTCGCCGCCTGCGATCAGAACGATTTGTCTGTCGCCCTCAGGGGCCAGACTTTCTATCGCTGCTACGGTGGCTCCGACATTCGTACCTTTGGAATCGTTGATATAATCGACACCGTTGACCCGGCGGACAAACTCGCACCGGTGCGGCAATCCGTTAAATTCGCGGGCCGCCTTCTGCATGGCTTCCATCGGCAACCCAGCCGCCTGACCCAGCGCCAGCGCCGCCATTACGTTGCTGAGGTTGTGCCGGCCCATCAGCTTGAGCTCGCTGGCGTTCAAAACGTTATCGAACCCGAAGGTTAGCCAGAGACCCTGATCGTCTTCCCGGGTGCTGAACGTTTGCGGATTGACTCGATGGAATCCGAAGCAGATAAAGCGCAGATTATCCCGTGCCATGGGTGTGCTCAGAGCGTCGTCCAGATTCACAATGGCGTTCTGGCATCCATGAAAAATTCTCTGTTTGGCTTGGAAATACGTCAGTTTGTCCGGATAACGATCCAGATGATCGTCACTGACGTTCAATACCGTTGCCGCCAGTGCATTCAGTTCCGCAGTGGTTTCCAGCTGAAAACTGGAGAGCTCAAGCACGTACAAATCAGCGCACCGGCCCAGCAAATCCAGTGCAGGAGTACCAATATTTCCGCCAACTTCAACTTTGCGACCAGCAGCCCTGGCCATCTCGCCCAGCAGTGTGGTGACAGTGGTTTTGCCGTTGGAGCCAGTTATGGCCACCACAGGCGCGTCGGCAGCCTCTGCAAACAAATCGATATCGCCCCGGATGCGCGCGCCCTGCTCAGCAGCCCGCGCGATAGCGGGCTCGGCTATGTTAATTCCGGGGCTCACAATCAGCTCGTTAAAGCCAGCAAACAGGTCCTGATCAAACTGACCCAGGTAAACCGGAATATCCGGCCACCCGGTACGCAGGTCATCCAGCCCTGGGGGTGCTTCGCGGTTATCCGCCACCGCAATGTCCCGCCCCTGAGCAGACAGATAGCGCACGCAGGAGAGCCCGGTTTTACCGAGCCCTACTACCAGTGTGCGACGATCTGACGTGATGACACTCATAATCAGTCCGGTTTCCTATCGCAACTTCAGACTGGCCAAGCCAATCAGAACGAGAATTACAGTGATCACCCAGAAGCGCACAATCACCCGCGGTTCCGGCCAGCCTTTGAGTTCAAAATGGTGGTGCAATGGCGCCATCCGGAAAATCCGGCGACCGGTCAGCCGGAAGGAAGCCACCTGCAAAATCACAGACACGGTCTCCATCACGAACACGCCGCCCATGATGAAAAGAATGATTTCCTGGCGCACGATCACCGCCACCACACCCAGGGCTGCACCCAGTGCAAGCGCGCCAACGTCGCCCATGAACACCTGAGCGGGATAGGTGTTAAACCAGAGAAAGCCTAGCCCGGCCCCAACCAGTGCCCCGCAAAACACAATGAGTTCGCCGGTTCCAGGCAAGTGCGGAATCAACAGATAGTTGGCGAACTGAACGTTGCCGGATACGTAAGCAAAAATACCGAGAGCGCCGGCTACCATCACCGTAGGCATGATTGCGAGGCCATCCAGACCGTCTGTCAGGTTCACCGCGTTACTGCTACCGACGATCACAAAATACGTCAACAGAATGAAGAGCACTGGCCCGAGGGTCAGCGACACGTTTTTGACAAACGGAAGATACAACGAAGTTTCCTGAGGCAGCGCGGAGCTGAAATACAGCACGATGGCGGCAGCAGCGCCAATCAGCGATTGCCAGAAATACTTCCAGCGCGCTGGCAGGCCGCGAGGGTTGCGCTCAACTACTTTGCGGTAATCATCAACCCAGCCAACCGCACCAAACAGGAGTGTCACCAGCAAGGTAACCCACACATAACGATTGGATAGGTCCGCCCACAGTATTGTGGTGATACCGATAGATACCAGAATCAGAGCGCCCCCCATGGTTGGGGTGCCGGCTTTGCTGAGGTGCGTCTGCGGCCCATCATCACGGATCGCCTGGCCAATCTGGTACTGACTCAGCTTGCGGATCATCAACGGCCCGATAACCAGCGAGATCAGGAGTGCAGTCAATGTTCCCAGAATCCCGCGCACGGTGAGGTACTGAAACACCGTCAGCGCCGAGAAATATTGTGATAGAACCTCTGTCAGCCAGAGCAGCATGCGTTATTCACCTTGTTTTTAATCCCTTCCACCACGAGGTCCATGGCGGCACTTCTGGATCCTTTCACCAACACGGTCGTAGGCGGTTCAATAGTGCGAACGATGGCGTTGACGGCCTCGTCGTGTGTTTGATACATCTCAGTCGCTTCACCAAAACCGTCGGCATAACCTTCGCAACCAACACCCACCGTCAGAAGGCGCTCAATACCCAGTTCGAAGGCAAAAGCGCCAATTTCACTGTGCAGCTCACGAGCAGTGGGCCCGAGCTCGCCCATGCCACCCAAAACCGCAATGCGCTTGCCTTCACGTGTCACGAGAACACTCAATGCCGCCTTCATGGAAGCGGGATTAGCGTTGTAGCTGTCATCAATCACCGACACCGCGCCCGGAAGGTTAATTACTTGCAGGCGCCCGCTCACCGGCTGAACTTCAGCCAGGCCCTCAACAATGGCTGTATCCGGCGCGCCCAATTCCCGGGTGGCCGCAATTGCTAACAGCGCGTTGGTTATATTGTGTTCGCCTTCCAAAGGCAGATTGAACGTGCAAGACCAGCTGTCAGGCCCTGCAACCGCAATTTGAGGCTTCCGGGTGGACTGTCGTTTGGTATCAGCGCGGTAATCCGCATCCGGGTGACCAAAACGGCTGACACTGACAACCCGACGCTTGCCAGCACGGGCAAGCCACTGATCGAAGGCAGGATCGTCCCGGTTCAGAACCACCAGGCCGTTTTCGGTAACACCTTCAATAATCTCGCCCTTGGCCTGAACAATATTTTCGTAACTGCCAAACCCTTCCAGGTGCGCCTGGCCCGCGTTCGTGAGAATCACGACCTGAGGCTTTGTGATTGCCACAGTGTGGGCAATTTCACCAAGCCCGCTGGCACCCAATTCGATAACGCCATAGCGGTGTGCCGGTTTCAGGCCAAACAGAGTCAGCGGCACACCAATGTGATTGTTCAGGTTGCCGCGGGTCGCAAGGGTCTCGCCCATACGTACCAGAATGGCGGCAGTCAGCTCTTTCACGGTGGTTTTACCACTGCTACCGGTGATGGCAATCAGCTTCGCATCACTCTCGCCCCGGTTGCCCGCGGCAAGATCGGCCAGTGCCTGAACGGTGTTGACCACGACCAACTGAGGTATATCGAGGCTGCTATCAAATGCATCAACCACCGCGGCACACGCCCCTAGCTCCTGTGCGGTCGACAAAAACTTGTGGCCATCAAAATTCTCACCGCGCAGAGCAACAAACAGATCGCCTGGCTTCAAAGCCCGCGTATCCGTGGACACACGCTCGAATCGGACGGCGTCCAGCCCATAAGCTGCACAGGTGGCGCCCGTGAAGCGCAACGCCTCGGAGAGAGCGAAGGCACGCATCATGCGACACCTCCTTCGAGCTTCAGCCAATGGCGAACCTGGGCTGCGTCGCTGAACGGGAGCTTCTGACCGGCGATCTCCTGCCAGGATTCGTGACCTTTACCCGCGATAAGGACAAGGTCGTCTTGCCCGGCCATGTTGATAGCGAAGCGAATCGCTTCCGCCCGGTCGTGAATCACCGTTGCGGAGTCCGGGCGGGAGAAGCCAGGCAGAATATCCTGCACAATCGCCACCGGGCTTTCTGTTCGTGGGTTGTCGTCCGTGACGACGATGACATCCGCGCACTTTTCGGCTTCCTTCGCCATTTCCGGCCGTTTTCCACTGTCCCGATCGCCTCCGCACCCGAACACACAAATCAGCCTGCCGGTTACGTGCGGCCGCAGCGCAGCCAGAGCGTTCGCCAGGGCATCCGGCGTATGGGCGTAATCCACGACGGCACGAACTCCGTCTGCGCCGGAGAATCGTTCCAGTCGGCCGGGAGGCGGCGTCAGTTGCTCCACCGCCCGCTGAACCTGCTCTACCGGCACACCCAGAGTCATAACGGTTGCAATTGCTGCGAGCACATTACTGGCGTTGAAGCTGCCCATAAGAGGCGCCGAGAACTCAAAACGCCCCCACTCGCCGTCGACTGTTGCATCAAAGCCGTCGTCCGTTGGGTGGAAGTCTTTCAACCACAGTTCCATCTCGGATTCGTGAAGGCTATAACGAACACGATCACACTTACCTTCGAGCTTTTCGTATAGTTGACGACCGAAAGGATCATCAAAATTGATCACCGAAAAATGCACGTCCTCACGTTCAAACAGCCGTGCCTTGGTTGCTCCGTATGCTTCCATGGAACCATGGTAGTCAAGATGATCCCGCGTCAGGTTGGTAAAGACAGCTGCCGTTATGGTCAGACCATCCACACGCCCCTGATCCAAGCCATGGGATGACACTTCCATGGCCGCCGCACGGCCGCCTTTGGCAATAATTCCCGACAATGCCCGATTGATCTGAACAACGTCTGGCGTGGTGTGTGTGGATTTTTTTAGAGCACCCGGCATGCCATAACCCAGGGTGCCCAGGATGCCGCAGGGCGTACCGGCCTGACTCAGCAGCTGGGCCACGTAATGGCTAACCGAGGTCTTTCCGTTGGTACCGGTAACACCTATCAACCGCAGCCTGCGCGAAGGATGCTCGTAAAAGCGGGCCGCAATTTTGCCTGTCAGCTGCTTGAGCCCAACAACCGGGACAATCAGGGCGCCGTGGTGCTCCGAGCATTCCAACTCTTTATCTGACTCCAGGAGCACAACGGTCGCTCCGGCGGCTATGGCTTTGTCGACGTACTGGTTCGCCAAGGTCGCAGCGCCAGCCAAGGCCACAAATGCATCGCCCGAACTGATTTCACGGCTATCGGTTTGCAAACCATGAATCGTTACGTCAAAAACCGAAGGCACTGAAACAATGCCCTGCAACAAGGTGCTGAGAGATGTCATGCTCATAGGCTTATCCCCTATCCCCTGTCTTTCCTGCTTGCAAGCCTGCAGTGCCGACTTCGAGCTCCGGCTTCACATTAAGCAGCCGAAGGGCGTCACTCATCACCCGCGAAAAGACCGGCGCGGCCACTTCGCCCCCGTAGTATTCGCCAGACTGGGGCGCATCCACCGCTACAACGGTTACAATTCTCGGATTATCAATTGGCGCCATGCCGGCAAAGATTGCCTTGTACTGGCTATCTTCATAACCTTGGGCGCCGACCAGGTGAACCGTTCCGGTTTTGCCCCCGGCGCTGTAGAAGCCTGGCTGGGCACGCTTACCAGACCCCCTGGAAACCACTTCTCCCAGCATGGTTCTTACGTCGCTGGTTACCTGCTCGGAGAGCACCCTCTCGCCAACCGGCTTCTCATTCAACTTCATCAGACTCAGCGGGTACCGCACCCCACCATTGGCAATTACCATGTAGGCCTGAGCCAACTGAAGCGCATTCACACTCATCCCGTAACCGTAGGACAGTGTTGCCTCTTCAGAAGCGCGCCACTTCGGCCTTGCTGGCAACACTCCCACAGCCTCACCCGGGAAGCCAATACCGGTTGGCTGACCAAATCCGAGTCGGGCGTAAAGATTACGAATCGTGTCACCACCCAACTCTGTAGCAATTTTGCTGATACCAACGTTGCTGGATTTAACGATAATGTCGGTTAGGCTAATGACGCCGTAATTCCGATAATCGCGAATCGTAAACCTGCCAAAACGCCGATAACCGGGCGATGTATCAATCGTTGCGTTTGTAGAGTACTGCCCGGATTCAAGCGCTGCAGCCATCGAGATCGGCTTCATGGTAGAGCCGGGTTCAAACAGATCGGTGATAGCTTTGTTGCGTAGGTTTTCCGGTGCAAACTGGCTGCGGTCATTTGGGTTATAAGAGCCCTGATTGACCATCGCGAGCACCTCGCCTGTCTCAACATCCAGCATGACGAGAGTGCCGCCGTGGGCGTCATGGGCACTGACTACAGCTTTCAACTCGCGATATGCCAAGTATTGCAAGCGCAGATCTATGCTGAGTTCAAGGTTGTGGCCGGGGGCCGCATCCCGGATGAGCGTCAGATCCTTGATAATTCGTCCGCGGTTGTCCTTCAGCACACGTTTGCGACCAGACTCACCAGACAGCCAGTCGTTGTAAGCCAGCTCCATGCCTTCCTGGCCGCGTTCGTCTATATTGGTAAACCCCACAACATGCGCCGTTACCTCGCCCGCCGGGTAATAACGGCGGTATTCCTGGCGCGTATAAATGCCCGGAATATCCAGCTCCATGACTTTTGCAGCCAATCCGGGCTGGACTTTTCTACGCAGATAAATGAATTCTCGACCGGCGTATGTTGCAAGACGCTCACGCAGCCTTGCCTCGCTGATGTCCAGAACCCGCGCCAGGTTAGCCAACCGCGGTTCAGCAGGGTCTGTCTCTGAAGGGTTGGCCCACAGCGTCTGCACCGGAGTGCTCACTGCCAGAGGCTCACCATACCGGTCGGTGACCACTCCACGGTGGGCATCGATGGTTTCTACACGAATAGTGCGAACATCACCCTGCTTGCGCAGGAAATCGTTGTCGACAACATGCAAGTCAACCAAGCGCCAACCAAGCGCCAACACAACCACCAGGAAAACGCCCAGCACAGAACCGAAGCGCCAGGCCTTCAAGCCTGCCGCCACTCTCTGGCCAAATGTTCTTGCTGATTCCTGAGTGGACAATCAGATCACCCTGCGATTGTGATTATCGTGAATTACCGGGACGCCAACGGTGACATCAAAGGCACCAGCACAATGTCCTGGCGCCCCGGAGCCACCATGTTGAAGCGCTCTGCTGCAAGCTTCTCCACGCGCCCATGGCTACCAATCGAGCTTTGCTCCAACAGCAATTGACTCCACTCCGCCTGAAAACTGTCACGTTCTGCCTGAAGCTGGGACAGCGTATTGAACAGCGTGCGGTTCTCATGGGCGCCAATAACGACGCCAATCGATGAACCCACAAGCAGTGCAGCCAGAACCAGCGATACCAGAACCCGCTTCTGCCGCGTGGCTTTAAAAACACTCCGCGAAATCCGGACGGCGGCAACAACACCCTCGCGAACTTTTTCTTTATTCAGCTTGGCCGGCTTTACCGTCGGCTCTATGGTTACGGCGCCCATATTTACGCGCTCCCCTGCGATGTCTGATTTTTATCGATACGCTCCAAAACCCGCATAACAGCGCTGCGGGCACGAACATTCTCACTGACTTCACCGGCACCGGCCTTGCTGGCCTTGCCAATTAACCGAAAATCCGAGGCTTCCTGCTCTGCCGTCACAGGTATGCCTTTGGGCATCCTTGGGCCGCGAGCGAGATCCCGCATAAAACGCTTCACCAGCCGGTCTTCCAGAGAATGAAAACTAATGACAACCAGCCTGCCACCCGGCGCAAGCCGATCAACGGACGCCTGCAGCCCTGCTTCCAGGTCTTCGAGCTCGCGATTGATAAAAATGCGAACCGCCTGAAAAGTGCGGGTTGCCGGATGTTTGTGTTTTTCTTTTTTCGGTACCGCTTCGCTGACCAGCGCAGCCAGCTGGAGCGTTGTTTCGATCGGCGCTTCTTTGCGACGTTCAACAATCAGGCGGGCGATGCGACGGGAAAACCGCTCCTCACCGTAGCGAAAGATAACATTCGCGATATCGTGCTCTTCTGCGTATGTCAGCCACTCAGCCGCACTAGGCGACTGCAGCGGATTCATGCGCATATCAAGCGGGCCATCACGCATAAAGCTGAAGCCCCTTGATGCATCGTCAAGCTGCGGCGAAGACACTCCCAGATCCATCAGCACGCCATCAACCTGCCCCCAGCCCGCCTCGGACACCGCGCGACTGAGCTCAGCAAAGGAACCATGGAAATATCCGAATCGCGAATCATCTGCAGCCAGCTCTTCCGCTACAGTGATGGCCTCAGGATCTTTGTCGATACCCAGCAACTGGCCAGACACACCCAGGCGCCCGAGAATGAGCTGGCTGTGACCGCCCCTGCCAAAGGTGCCATCTACATACTTGCCATCGGGATCGCTGACCAGATAGTCGACCGCCGAGTCCAGAAGGACTGAGCGATGCGAAAACTCTGCTCCGACCTCCTGACTGCGATCAGTGGTCATAGGGAAAGCGCCTCCATCTCAGGCGGCATATCTTCATCACCAGAGGATTCATCAAGCCATGCAAACCAGCGCTCTTCACTCCAAAGCTCCAGTTTTTTACCTTGCCCGATGAGCATCAACTTTTTCTCAAGGTGGGCGTAGCTGCGCAGCGTGGGCGGCACGAGAATGCGCCCTGCAGAATCCATCTCCATGGGCGCAGCATTACCCAGCAGCAGGCGCTGAAGACGCCGTGCCGCTTTATTCATATTGGGAAGTGCTTCAATTTTGGGGCGGAGGATCTCCCACTCTGGCTCCGGATAAACCAGCAGACAGCGCTCTTCATCGGCGTTCGCCGTCAATACAATGCGCCCACCACAGGCCTGCGCGAGGCCTTCGCGCACCTTGGTAGGGATCGCCAAGCGACCCTTTGCATCCATATTGATGGCATGACTGCCGAGAAAATTGCTCATTTACACCGTCTCTGGGGACCTGAAAACCACAAATAACCACTACAAACCACTTTTTCCCACTTGTGCACACTATAGAAACACGCAATTCACAATGCAAGCGCCGCAAACAGCGGCCCTCTTGGGAAAGTTCCTTTTATGACAACGGGTTACAGAGAATGCTATGAGCAAAACGTGACATTACGAATAAGAAAAGAAGGGAAATCAACCACCTGCAGAAAGGTCTGAAGAAGACAAGTGAGGTTTAAGATTTTTTGGCTATAAGAAGCGCGCCATGAGAATGAACACGCTTTATGCACCAAGGAAAAGAAGGCGAGCTCGCCGATAAGCCGGGTTCTGTCGTGGACAGTCATTCATCTAGGGCCTGCGTCACCACAGGCCTCAAGCAACCTACCCGAGTCCAGCGCGGGCCACGCCATAGGACTCCTATTTGGTCTTGCTCCAGGTGGGGTTTACCATCGCCGTGAACTGTTGCCAGTCACGCGGTGCGCTCTTACCGCACCGTTTCACCCTTACCGGTGTCCGTGAACAAGTCACGAGCACTTAGGCGGTCTGCTTTCTGTTGCACTTTCCGTCGGCTCACGCCGCCCAGGAGTTACCTGGCACCTTGCCCTGCGGAGCCCGGACTTTCCTCCCCCGGATAAACCGGCGGCGACTGTCTGGCGAGCTCGGGCGAGACAATACTCCTGCACCACCCGCCATGCAAGGAAAAGCACCGCCCTCAGATCAACTGTCCTTAAGGTCCAGCGCTCTCTGATACAGTTCGTTTTTTCCCAGGCCGGTCAGGCTGGACGCAATTTTTGCCGTTTTTTTGATCGGCAGCTCCTCCATCAACAGGCTCAGCAGTCTATCGACCTCAAGCGCGCCAGCCATCAGGGAGCTTTCCGCTTTCTCAGCGCCCCGCACCATAACAACGAATTCGCCTCGACTGCCGTGCGGGTCGTCTGTAAGGGTTGCCAGTACTTGAGTCGCTCCCCCGGAGTAGAACGTCTCGAACGTTTTCGTAATCTCACGTCCCAACACAATCTCACGATGCTCCCCCATGGTTTCAGCGATGTCGGCCACGGTATCCAGTATCCTGTGGGGCGACTCGTAAAAAACCAGAGTCGCAGTCTCCTTGCGAAGCTCTTCGAGGGCGGTACGCCGGCCGGAACGCTTTGCAGGAAGAAAACCGACAAACAAAAAACGATCCGTTGGGAGACCGGCGGCACTCAGTGCGGCGATCAGCGCACATGACCCGGGAATAGGGCTTACCCGCAACCCTTCAACTCTTGCCTCCCGAACCAGCACATAGCCCGGATCAGAGATCAGCGGCGTGCCAGCGTCTGAAATCAACGCAACATCAGCGCCCGCCAACAATTGATCCAGAATGTTCTGAACTCTGCCGCGCTCATTGTGATCATGTAATGCAACCAACGGCTTGTTAATCCCTAAATGCTGAAGCAAGCGCCCGCTGTGACGGGTATCCTCCGCAGCAATTACCGCCACCCCCGAGAGCACACTCACTGCGCGGGCAGAAATATCCTCCAGATTTCCAATAGGGGTAGCAACAATATAGAGCGTTCCACGGGTATCGCCTGGCTTTATTACCTGCATGGCTGACTGATCCGATTCAGATTTCAAAATGTATGCCTCAAGCGCAGGGGCAGCATTACCATGACACCTGCGTCATGTGAATTGGCCCCGGAGCTGTTAAACTTGCCACCATCAGATCGGCGCCACAAGCCCCAAACCACGGAATCCATAGAGCTTGCCATGACAAACAACCGTATTAACCATCGCGCCCTGGCCGGTATATTTACCCTGACCCTGCTATTTGCCGGCTGCGCCAGTGTCGACCTGGAGTCGCACGTTGCCCAGTCCCCGTCGCAGGCTCTTGAGCTTGCCGCAAAGGAGCGAAACACCGAAACGGCGCAGCGATACCTGCTGAAGGTCGCAAGCCGGTTTCAGGAGAGTGACGACCATCGGGCGGCCCGCACACTACTGCAGAGCACTCAACTGGCGCAACCTGCGCCATCATTGCAGGCCCAAAAACAGCTACTCGCCATGGCGAGTGCTGTAGCACTGGAAGATCGTGAGTGGGCAGGCAGTATCGTCACAACACTCTCACCAGACAACTTCAGAGGCTACAACTCGGATCTCGTTAACCGCGCTGCCGGCCTTCAGGCTGAAACTTACGCACTCGTGGGTGACCGTCTCTCAGCTGCCATGACCCTGATGCTTCTCTCGCAGACAGATGGCAAGGTTAACCCACAACAGATCCACGATCAGATCTGGACCTTTCTGAAAGCGGTTCCGGACCAGAAACTCTCCGACGCAGGCGAAAGCACTATCGGCTTCGAAACCGAAGGGTGGCTTGAACTTGCCGCAAACGTGCGCACTCCCGGGCTGAGCATCGATGATCAGGGCAAGGCTATCCGTCGCTGGCAAAATAACTGGCCCGGCCATCCTGCTGCACAGATCCTGCCGTCCGAACTTCAGCTCATTGCCAACCTTGCTGCAAACCGGCCCGAAAAGATTGTTCTGGCCCTACCGCTTCAAGGCCCATTGGCAAGCGCCGGCAAGGCCATTCGCAACGGCTTTCTTGCGGCCTACTATCAGGATAGCTCTGCAGACCGCAGCAAAACCGATATCCGCATTGTGGACACCTCAGATCAACCCTTTGATGAGCTGTACAAGGAACTGGCCACTCAGGATATCGACCTGATTATAGGCCCGCTTGAGAAAGAAGCGCTGGCAAGTCTTACCAGCCTGAAAACGCTTCCTGTTCCCGCTTTGGGCCTCAACTATCTGGCTGCAGACAAGAAAGCTCCAGACGGCCTTTATCAGTTTGGTCTTTCCGCAGAGGACGAAGCCCGGCAGATTGCCGACCAACTCTCGGCGCAGAATATCAACCAGGTTCTGGCACTCATCCCGCAGGGTGAGTGGGGCGATCGCGTAGAGGCAGCATTGCTGAAACGCATGCAGCACAACGGAGCGGTTGCATTGGATATCGAACGATTCTTTCGCGAAGATAACCTGCGCGCGGTGACAGCGGACCTGCTGGGCATTACTGTGTCCCGGGACCGCGCCATTCAGGTAGAACGCACCATTGGCCTCAATGTTGAATTCGAACCACGGCGCCGACAGGATGCTGAAGCGATTGTTATGGTGGCCGAGCCAGCAATAGCGCGCCAGTTCAAACCTTTGTTTGCGTTTTACTTTGGCGGCGATCTGCCTGTGTACTCCCCTTCGATCATTTACGAAGGCGCGCCGGACGGCGCCCGGGACCGCGACTTGAATCAAGTTATATTTACCGATATTCCCTGGGTGCTCGACGCCGAAAACCCATTGCGCGAAGAAGCCACAAAAGCTTTGTCTGGCACTCAGGGCCAGCTGGGAAGGCTTTTTGCCATGGGAGCGGACGCATGGCAGCTGAGCAAACGCCTGCCTCTATTGCGCCAGGTTCAAACCGCAAAAGTGGATGGCCAGACCGGCCAGCTAAGCATGACCCGCGAAGGCAGCATTCACAGGACCCAGCTTTGGGCGCAATTCCGCAGTGGAACGCCCAACCTGCTCCCCCAGCCCAAACCTCTTGGTGCTGAAGATGACAAACCGTCGCAGTCGTTGACGAACTGACGCTAAGCCACGAAAGGACAAGGTAAGGGCCATGGAAGGCAGCAAAGCAATCGGAACACACTTTGAAGGGGTTGCAGCGCGATATCTCAGCTCTCGAGGCGTGGATATACTTGAGCGTAACGTCTATAACCGCGGCGGTGAAATCGATCTGATAGGGAAAGACAAGGACACTCTCGTCTTCTTTGAGGTTCGCTACAGACGTATGAACAGCCTCGTGGATCCGGCAAGCTCCATTTCCTATCCGAAACGACAGCGGCTACTAAAAGCCGCTTCGTTTTATCTGCACCGACACAACCTTTGGAACGCGCTCAGCCGAATAGACGTAGTGGCAATCAGCCCGGGAACCTTAAAAAAATACCGGGTACAATGGATCAAAAATGCAATCCAGGCGGACGTATAGATTCTGATGAACGAAACGGGGAACCTGATCAACCAGTTGTTCGCGAGCCACATGGAGCATACTGCTCAAGCAGCCAGCACCGCAGGGCCCGCTATTGAGCAGGCAGCAGAAGCGTTTGTAAACGCTCTTCTCAATGACGGGAAAATTGTCACCTGCGCCAACGGAAATGCCAACGTAATCGCCCAGTATTTCTGCACAGCCTTTCTGAACCGCTTTGAACAGGACCGACCGGCACTGCCTGCAATCAATCTGGGCGCAGACGCAACAACCTACTCGGCCATCTGCCGCGATAACCGTTTCAACGATACCTTCTCACGCCAGGTCAAAGCTATCGGCAAGCCCGGCGACGTGCTATTCGTGATTGTTGATGATGGCCACAAAGCGAATCTCATTCAGGCCATTCAGGCAGCCCATGGCCGGGAGATGAACGTGGTAGTGTTGAGCGCAAGGGAGAAGTCTGACATCACCTCCCTGATGCATTCAGAAGACCACGAGATCACCCTCAACGATCTCTCGCCAGCAGAGGCCACACCTTTGCTAATGCTTGTAATCAATGCACTGTGCTCGCTGGTAGACGGGAAGCTGTTTGGAGGCTGACAAAAAAGCCGGCAGATGCCGGCTTTTTCAGAGCAGTTGTTAGCTAACGCTTACTTGACAACCTTGAGAGTCGGACGACCCGACGGGCGCTCGTCCTGACCTTCAGACGACCGACCGCCCTCCCGGTCGTTCGTGCCGTCAGGATCCGGAGAGCCTGGCTCACTGCCAAACACCATCCCTTCGCCATTCTCCTTGGCGTAGATAGCCATCACGGCCTGAAGCGGGATAAATACCTGCATAGGTACACCACCGAAACGGGCGCTGAACTCCAATGCACCGTTACCCACTACAAGCCCACGCACGGCACCGGGACTGACATTCAGAACGATCTGTCCGTTCGCAACGTGTTCGGTAGGCACCTGAACACCCTGAATGCCCGCATCAACCACTATATAAGGCGTGCAGTCGTTATCCAGTATCCATTCGTTGAATGCGCGTACCAGATACGGGCGACTGGATGTCATGGTGATCTTGTTATCAGACACTGTTTGCCTCCTGTTGCGAATGGCAGAGCTCCGCAAAATCAGCTACGGATGTCTTCTTCCAGATCAGAAAGACTGGCCTTGAAACCTTCACGATCAAAAATGCTCTCCATATACTTCTGCAGCGGCTTGGCTTGCTTGTCGTTGAGCTCTATACCGAGCGACGGCAAACGCCAGAGAATAGGCGCAATACAGCAGTCTACAATGGTGAACTCCTCAGAGAGGAAAAACGGCATTTCGCCAAACAACGGCGCTGTAGCAAGCAGGCTTTCGCGCAGCTCTTTACGCGCGGTCTCCGACGCCTTGACGTTTGGTTGGTGCAGAATCTGGTCCACCAAGCCACACCAGTCTTTCTGGATTCTGTGAATCATCAGCCGACTGTTGGCGCGAGCAACCGGGTAAACCGGCAGCAACGGCGGGTGCGGAAAGCGCTCATCAAGATATTCCATCATGATGTTAGGCTCATACAGAACCAGATCACGATCCACCAAGGTCGGCAGGGCGTTATACGGATTCAGATCAGCCAACTCGGCTGGTGGACTGTCCGGATCAACATCAACGACGTCAACGGTAACACCCTTCTCTGCCAACACAATCCGAACCCTGTGGCTATAGTGGCTGGCCGGGTCTGAGAAAAACGTCATCGATGACCGCTTGGTCACAACGCCCATAGAACTACCTCACGAGTAAACAAACCGAAATGGTCCTGAAAAACGCAAAAATTCCAGCGGGCCGGTTAACGCCCGCTGGAACTCAGGGAACGAGATTATACCCTATTTTTCAGTGCACGTCCTTCCAGTACTCACGATTGAGCAGGTAGGCGAAGACAAAGAAAATGGCAACAAAGATCAATACGAAAATCCCGAGGCGCTCACGCTCAACTTTGATCGGATCCGCCATGTACGACATGAAATTCGTCAAGTCATACATGGCACGATCAAACTCGGCACCGGACATACTGCCTTCGGTGGCGTATTCCGGACAGGCACTTCCGTTATTGACGTTACCGCTCAGCGGCTCAACACTGGCTTTCTTACCGATGTTGGGCTCAACTGCACACAAGCCCTGCAGGTCAACCAGAACATGGGGCATACCCACCGCAGGGAACACCACATTATTCACGCCGAGCGGACGCGTCTCATCCTTGTAGAAACCACGCAAATAGGAGTATACCCAGGACTCACCGCGCAGGCGGCTTTCCAGCGTAAGGTCAGGTGGCGGAGCACCGAACCAGCCAGCAGCCATATCCTTGTCCATGGAGTTCTTCATCAGTTCGCCAATCTGGGCGCCTGTGAAGATCAGGTTCTCCTCGAACAACTCGGCCGGGATCTCAAGATCTTCAGCAACCCGTTTATAGCGAGCGTACTCCATGGAGTGACACGCCATGCAGTAATTGGTAAACATGGCAGCCCCACGCTGCAGGGATGCCTTGTCTGTGTGGTCCGTCTCAATGTGATCAAGCGGAACGGCGCCACCGGCTGCCAGCCCGAGAACCGGCAGGATTGCGATGAAAAGACCAAAAATCAGCTTTCTCATTATCCTGTCACCCTCTCTGGTACTGGCTTGGTTTTCTCCATGCGCGTATAGAACGGCATCAGAATGAAGTACAGGAAGTACACGCCTGTCAGGATCTGCGCCACAGTGGTACGACCTTCGGTAGCCGGCACAAGACCGAGATAACCGAGAATAACAAAACTCACCGCAAACAGCGTCAGCGCAATCTTGCTCAGCCACCCCTTGTAGCGGATGGAACGTACCGGGCTTTTGTCCAGCCAGGGCAAGACAAACAGAATTGCAATGGCACCGCCCATGATAACTACACCCCAGAACTTCGCCGGCAGCCCGAACAGGTCAATCGTGACCGCGCGCAACATGGCGTAGAAAGGCGTGAAATACCATACAGGCGCGATGTGCGCAGGCGTCTTCAGTGCGTTTGCAGGCTCAAAGTTCGGCTTCTCAATGAAGAGACCGCCCATTTCCGGGAAGAAAAACACCACGATAAAGAAGATAAAGAAGAATACCGCCACGCCCACAAGATCGTGCACGGAGTAGTAGGGGTGGAACGGGATACCGTCTTTTGGAATGCCGTTTTCATCCTTGTTTTTCTTGATCTCGATACCGTCGGGGTTGTTGGAGCCAACTTCATGCAAAGCAAGAATATGAAGAACTACCAAGCCAAGCAGAACAATTGGCAAAGCAACCACGTGCAAGGCAAAGAAGCGATTAAGGGTAATACCCGAGATCAGGTAATCACCACGAATCCACAGCGACAGGTCTTCACCAATAACAGGGATAGCACCGAACAGGTTTACGATAACCTGCGCACCCCAGTAGGACATCTGACCCCAGGGCAGCAAGTAGCCCATAAAGGCCTCTGCCATCAGCACCAGATAAATCAGCATACCGAACAGCCAGATCAACTCACGAGGCTTTTGGTAGGAGCCATACATCAGGCCGCGGAACATGTGGAGGTAAACCACAATAAAGAACGCAGATGCACCTGTAGAATGCAGGTAGCGCAAGAGCCAGCCCCACTGCACATCACGCATGATGTACTCAACGGATGCGAAGGCTCCTTCACCCGTCGGGTTGTAGCTCATGGTCAGCCAGATACCGGTCACCAACTGGTTGACCAGCACAAGCATCGCCAGAGAACCGAAAAAATACCAAACGTTGAAGTTCTTCGGCGCGTAATATTTTGCCAGGTGCTTATTCCAGGCATCAACAACTGGCAGACGCTCGTCTACCCAATTAAGAAGCTTCTGCATTACGCTGCCTCCGGATCAAGACCAATCGTGAGAGTCGCGTCATCGTCGTAGCGATAAGGCGGAACCTGCAGGTTCAGCGGAGCAGGCTGCGATTTATATACCCGTCCGGCCATATCATAGCGGGAACCATGACAAGGACAGAACAGTCCGCCAAGCCACTCATCACCCAAGTCTGCCGGCGCCACTTCCGGACGATAGGAAGGCACGCAGCCCAAGTGGGTGCAAAGGCCGACAAGAACAGCTAAATCAGGCTTCAGCGACCGCAGTATGCCGTCAATGTAGGGCGGCTGCTGCGGGGCTTCAGACTGAGGATCGCTCACCTTGTCATTGAGCTTTTCTATGCTGCCGACCATGTCGTCTGTGCGACGGATAAGCCAGACCGGCATACCCCGCCACGAAACAGTGATCTGCTGACCCGGTTCAATCTTACTGATATTGACGGTTACCGGCGCACCAGCTGCCTCCGCTTTGGCACTGGGATTCCAGGATGCCACGAAAGGAACTGCCGCACCGACGACGCCGACTCCACCTACCGCCGCCGTAGCACCGATAAGAAACCGGCGTCGACCTTGGCTCACGTCGCCATTATTCATTATGGTTTTCTCCCATCAGGCGATGTCACAGCCCGCAAGAAAGCCGACAGTGTGCATCGAAAAGGACTTCACAATCCAAAAATATAAGCGCTCAAATGGTAATGAAATTACCATGTCCTTACAAGTCGGAAAGCCGCCGCCAGAGCCTCTTCTCTGCTCCAGATCAATTTGACGAACATTGACCCTGAAACAAAAAAACCCGACCAAAATAGCCGGGTTTTCCTGAGATCTGCTCCAGCGAAACTTAACGCTTGGAGTACTGAGGGCGCTTACGCGCCTTGCGCAGACCAACTTTCTTACGCTCTACTTCACGAGCATCACGAGTTACATAACCCGCTTTACGCATCGCCGGGCGCAGGGCTTCGTCGTAATCCATCAGAGCGCGGGTCAGACCGTGACGAATAGCGCCTGCCTGACCACTGATACCACCACCTTTAACGGTGATATTGATATCAAAACGATCTGCGGATTCTGCAACAACCAGAGGTTGACGCACGATCATGCGCAGAGTCTCACGACCGAAAAAATCTTCGATGGTGCGACCGTTAATAGAAATATTACCGCTTCCCGGCTTGATAAACACCCGAGCCGTGGACGTTTTGCGGCGACCAGTACCGTAATTTTGTGCTACAGACATATCCGCCTTCCGTTAAATGTCGAGTTCTTTGGGCTGCTGGGCTGTATGAGGATGCTCAGCGCCTGCATAAATTTTCAGCTTCTTGAACATGGCACGACCAAGCGGGCCTTTCGGAAGCATGCCTTTGACAGACTTCTGAATAACTTGCTCAGGCGCCTTGTCAACCAGCTTTTCGAAGCTGATAGATTTGATCCCACCCGGAAAGCCGGTATGACTATAGTACATCTTGTCAGATGCTTTGTTGCCGGTAACCCGCACCTGGCCCGCATTGATAACAACAATGTAATCGCCAGTGTCTACATGAGGGGTGTACTCAGGCTTATGCTTGCCCCGCAGACGACGGGCGATTTCGGTTGACAGACGACCCAGCGTCTTGCCGGCTGCGTCTACAACGTACCAGTCACGTTTTACGGTTTCTGGTTTCGCACTCAGAGTCTTCATTGATTCCGCCTTGAACGCTATAAAAAGAAACGTTAAAAACCGCCACCGGAAAGTGTAATACACCCGGAGGAGGTTCTGTACCTGTAATTTGATCGGCTGTGACACTATTCGGGGCTGAGATAGTGGCATCGCCTTGAAAAGCCAGGGCGCGAAGTATACTCGAACGATTATTGAAAACCAACCCTGAGCCGCACTGTTTTATCATTCCTTAATGCCACAACGCCCTGCCGTATAGCGCGATGGTGTTTGAAAATAGCGCGGAGGCCAGGTATTCCGGATGCTCACCCCGGATTTCAGCAAGACAATCAAGTATCTGGCGCAAATAAACCGGCGAGTTATCACCCGCTGCGACGCCTTCCGGCGCCATATCCGGCGCATCCGTTTCAAGCACCAGACTCTCCAGAGGCAAGCGTGCAACGGTCTCCCTGGTTTTGCGTGCACGCGGATGCGTAATTACCCCACCCACGCCAATAGAGCATCCTTGGCCGATCAGCTTTGTGGCCTGCTCATAACTTCCGGAGAAGCCATGCAGCAGGGCTTTACCATTCCAGTTCCGGCGCCTGAGCGTGGCGTGAACCTCATCGTGGGTCCCCACAGAGTGGATAACCAGCGGATAATCGAGCTTCGATGCCAACTCAATCTGCGCATCAAACCAGGGGCGCTGAGAATCCAACTCACCATGCAGCCTATCCAGCCCACACTCACCAATAGCTATGCAGCGGGCGGGCTGCTTACCTAATAGCTGCTCCAAAACGTCCAAATCCTCGGTGGAATGTTCAGCGACAAACCACGGATGAATGCCGAGACAATAGAACAGACCCGGATGTGCCAGAGCCGTATTGCTGACGCGTTCCCAGTCCGGGCGACGTACACCGGGGATAACCAGGCCGACAACCCCAGCCTGAGAAGCAGCCTCAAGCTCGCTGACCCGGCGCCCTTCGAACCCTGGAAAGTCAAAGTGACAATGGGCATCAACCAGTTTCAAAGCCACCTCCATCCACTATCGGATCAGTGCTCCCGGGTTTTGTGGAACTCAACGTCTGGATATCGTTCCTGAGCAAGATTCAGGTTTACCATGGTTGGCGCGATATACGCGAGTCGGTCACCACCATCGAGCGCCAGATTGTCGTTATTCTTTCGCTGGAACTCATCCAGTTTGCGATCATCCGGGCAGGTTACCCAACGTGCAGTCGCGACATTAATAGGCTCATAAACAGCTTCGACCTTGTACTCAGTCTTGAGACGACTGACCACTACATCGAACTGCAGGACACCAACCGCCCCAACAATCAAATCGTTGTTGCGCACTGGCCGGAAGACCTGCACGGCGCCCTCCTCCGAAAGCTGTATCAAACCCTTCTGGAGCTGCTTCGCCTTCAGCGGATCTTTCAGCCGTATACGGCGGAACAGCTCCGGCGCAAAATTGGGAATGCCGGTAAACTTCATGTCTTCGCCAGCAGTAAACGTATCCCCCAACTGAATCGTGCCGTGATTGTGCAGGCCAATAATATCACCTGCATAGGCTTCCTCAGCGTGCGCACGATCACCGGCCATAAACGTCAAGGCGTCAGAGAAACGCACTTCCTTTGCGATCCGCACGTGCCGGGCTTTCATGCCTTGGGCGTATTTACCAGACACAATACGCATAAACGCAACTCTGTCCCGATGCTGAGGATCCATATTGGCCTGAATCTTAAAAACAAAGCCGGTGAAGGCTTCATCATCAGGCTGTACCAGCCTCTGGTCCGTCTCACGAGGCTGAGGCGCGGGAGCCCACTCAACAAGCCCATCCAACATGTGATCGACACCAAAGTTACCTAATGCGGTACCAAAGAACACCGGAGTCAGCTCACCGGCCAGAAATGCCGCCAGGTCAAACTCATGGGACGCGCCCTTCACCAATTCAACTTCATCCCGCAAATCACTCGCGTAAGTGCCAATCGCCTTATCGAGTTCAGGATTGTCCAGCCCGCTAATTACCCGGACGTCTTGAATAGCGTGGCCTTGGCCGCTCTGGTACAGAATTACTTCATCCCGAAGCAGGTGGTAAACACCTTTGAAACTTTTACCCATACCAATAGGCCAGGTAATAGGCGCGCAGGCAATTTTCAGTACATCTTCCACTTCATCCATAAGCTCTACCGGATCACGGGTGTCACGATCCAGCTTGTTCATGAATGTCAGAATAGGTGTATCCCGGAGCCGGGTCACCTCCATCAGTTTGATGGTACGCTCCTCAACACCTTTTGCGCTGTCGATAACCATCAGGCAGGAATCTACTGCCGTGAGTGTGCGATAGGTGTCCTCAGAGAAATCCTCATGGCCCGGGGTATCCAACAGATTCACCAGTTTGCCACCGTAAGGAAATTGCATCACGGATGTGGTTACCGAGATACCCCGCTCCTTCTCCATCTCCATCCAGTCAGACTTCGCATGCTGACCGGATTTTTTCCCCTTGACCGTACCCGCCCTCTGTATAGCGTGCCCAAACAGAAGGACTTTCTCGGTAATCGTGGTTTTACCAGCGTCCGGGTGAGAGATGATTGCAAAGGTGCGGCGTTTAGCCACTTCCTGGGAAAGGTGAGACATAGTTTAAAAGAAACCTGCGTCGGATGTTCGTAAAAGGCAGCCATTATAGGGGCTAAGAGGTCATTACGCGAACAGAAGCAACTACCGTCAAGACTGCAGCAACAGCGTCATTATTCGAGCATCTTCTCGCCCGGAAGCAGCGGGATAGTACCGCGGGCGACGGCCTGTTTCCTCAAAGCCCTCCGCGCGATAGAGCTTGCTTGCAGCTTTGTTGCTCAACCGCACTTCGAGGATAATCTGATTCATACTCTCGCGGGCTGCCTCTGCAAGAAGGTGACGCAACAGGAACCTTCCAGCCCCCAGACCACGATATCCCGGATGAACACAAAGGTTCAGGAGCTGCACCTCATCCAGAACATAGGATACTACAACATACCCAACTAACGAGCCGCCCTGGCAAGCCCCCCATAAACGGTAGCTCGGCTTGAAACAGTCCAGAAAGATTCCTTCGGTCCAGGGATGGGAGTACCCCTGCCGCTCAATATCCAAAATTTCGGGTAAATCCCCCGGCTCCAAAGGCCGTACTGTCAGATCCGCCCCCGAGGCATCACGGTTTAAGCCAACCTTTTTCTGCGTCACGCTTTGACCAACGGTTTCAGCTGCCCCCACAAAGAGCGCTTGGCGCCCGGATTACTGGCAAGCTCGGCCAGAGAATACTCAAACTCAATATCCGGAGAGCGCTCAAGCGCACCTGCCAACCAGGCATCACGCCCAGCTTCCGGATCTGCTCTGCCGATAGGACCCAGAACAATCACTTTCTTGTGGGCAGAGCCTTCCAGCACATGTTTCATAACGGACACCAGGTCAGCAACCGAACCTCCCGACACCAAGCGATTATTGAAGACCGGCCACTGGACCCATTCCGCAGCTTTTGTCTCCTCCTCCCCCAGACTCCTCAATATGTTTACAGCGAGCGTCTCCTGCAAACGAAGGCTCGCTTCTTTGGATATCGCGGCTATCAGGATGCAACTGTCACTGGAAAATACGCCAACGTGCAGGCTGACAGCCTTACTTGGCTGTGCATGAGAAACCTGAGCCGGCACAGCATTGCGTTGCTCATCATCCAACGGCAACTCTGCCCCGACCGAAGGCTGCTGTACTGGCCGCTCCTTGCCCGAGACCTCTCCGTCTTTGCCCTCCATCAACGCCTGAAGGCTGGCAATGCGCTGGGCTCCGCGCTGGTCAGGCTTGGATGGCGAAGGGGCCGAGCGGGGCTGGCCTGCTTTTTCTGGAGCTGAAGCAACTGAACCATGAACTTCGATCAGCGATTGAATCAGCTCGTCCGACTCCGGAAACTTGAACTCAGGGCTGGGTGCGGCACCCGGCAGGGCTTCACGCGCATACCACATGCGGATACCTGCAACACCGAGATAAAATTGTCTTTGCGCTTCAGTGTGCATCATTCAAACCACATACCGCCCGCTGATATGGAAAGAAGGCTCGGAGTAATTCAGACATCCGCCACCTGGGGATGCTGCCGGATGCCGCCACGGCTAATCAGGTTAAGGGCTTCGATATAGGCTTTGGCCGACGCAATAATAATGTCCGTATCGGCGCCCACCCCGTTTACGATTCGGCCACCACGCTCCAGCCGGACAGTCACCTCGCCTTGCGCATCTGTGCCACTGGTAATGTTGTTCACGGAGTAGAGCTGCAGATTACAACCCGAATCGACAAGCGACTCGATAGCCTTGAACGTCGCATCGACCGGACCACTGCCCTCAGCCTCTACGTGATGTTCTTTTCCGTCCATCGTAAGGGTCATGTTTGCCTTGGGCACCACCCCGGTTTCAGAGCAAACCTGGAGGCAAACCAGCCCATACCGACCGTCTTCATCCTTTTGCCGGGTGTCGCTGGCAATCGCCTGCAGGTCTTCATCAAAGATTTCATGCTTCAGGTCAGCCAGAGCTTTGAAGCGGGTGAACGCCTCGTTAAGCTCGGTTTCTGTCTCAAACTGAATACCCAGCTCAAGCAAGCGTGTCCGGAATGCGTTGCGCCCGGAATGCTTGCCTAACACCAGACTATTGGTATGCCAACCGACATCCTCCGCCCGCATTATTTCGTACGTTTCGCGATGCTTGAGCACGCCATCCTGATGAATACCGGATTCATGGGCAAATGCGTTCGCACCAACTATGGCTTTGTTCGGCTGTACCGGAAAACCGGTAATAGTAGAGACGAGCCTTGAAGACGGAACGATGTGGCGGGCGTCTATCCGGGTATCAATGTTGAACAGGTCCTGCCGGGTACGAACCGCCATCACGATCTCTTCCAGCGACGCATTGCCGGCGCGCTCGCCCAAACCATTAATCGTACACTCTACCTGTCGGGCTCCGCGGGCTACCGCCGCGAGTGAGTTGGCAACGGCAAGCCCCAGATCATTATGACAATGTACGGAAAATATGGCTTTATCCGCATTGGGAATGCGATTGAGCAACTGATGAATAGTTTCAGCAAACTGCTCCGGAATCGCATAGCCAACAGTGTCAGGAATGTTAATGGTATTGGCGCCCGCATCAATGGCAGCTTCAATGATTCGACAAAGAAAATCCAGCTCGGAGCGACCGGCGTCTTCACATGAGAATTCAACATCATCGACGTGGCTGCGCGCGCGTTTTACAGCCCGAACAGCCTGCTCGATAACCTCACCCGGCTGCATTTGTAGCTTGTGCTGCATATGGATGGGCGACGTAGCAATAAACGTATGAATACGGCCTCGTTCGGCCGGCCGAATCGCCTCAGCCGCTCGATCAATGTCTTTATCCAGAGCCCTTGCCAGGCTGCAAATCGTTGAACCTTTGATGGTTTCAGCAATGGATTTAACGGCTTCAAAATCGCCTTGGCTTGCGATTGCAAATCCGGCCTCTATGACGTCCACGCGAAGCTTTTCAAGTGCTTTGGCGATCCGAAGCTTCTCCGCCTTGTTCATGGTGGCACCAGGGCTTTGCTCTCCATCCCGGAGTGTCGTATCAAATATGACCAGATGATCGTTGCCTGACATTGAGGAGCTCCATATCGCATTTTGTTTTATAGGAAACAGTATATCACCGGGAGGTATAAGGAGCAGTGTTCCGCTGCCCAGTGGGTCGATTTTCAGACAAAAAAAAGCCCCGACAGCAACGCTGTCGAGGCAATTCTAATTAAGAGTCTGACGATGACCTACTCTCACATGGGCAAATGCCACACTACCATCGGCGCAGGCCTGTTTCACTTCTGAGTTCGGGATGGGATCAGGTGGTGCCAGGCCGCTATAGTCGTCAGACAAAACGGTCGATCACTGGGGGATGAGATAGAACGGTGATTCGATTCTTTCGTTGCGATATCCGCAATTGTCTTGGGTGTTATATAGTCAAGCCGCACGAGCAATTAGTATCGGTTAGCTCAACGCCTCGCAGCGCTTACACACCCGACCTATCAACGTCCTAGTCTTGAACGGCTCTTCAGGAGGCTCAAGGCCTCAGGGAGATCTCATCTTGGAAGGGGCTTCCCGCTTAGATGCTTTCAGCGGTTATCCTGTCCGAACGTAGCTACCCAGCAATGCCTCTGGCGAGACAACTGGAACACCAGCGGTTCGTCCACTCCGGTCCTCTCGTACTAGGAGCAGCTTTCCTCAAATCTCCAACGTCCACGGCAGATAGGGACCGAACTGTCTCACGACGTTCTAAACCCAGCTCGCGTACCACTTTAAATGGCGAACAGCCATACCCTTGGGACCGGCTTCAGCCCCAGGATGTGATGAGCCGACATCGAGGTGCCAAACACCGCCGTCGATGTGAACTCTTGGGCGGTATCAGCCTGTTATCCCCGGAGTACCTTTTATCCGTTGAGCGATGGCCCTTCCATACAGAACCACCGGATCACTATGACCTACTTTCGTACCTGCTCGACGTGTCTGTCTCGCAGTTAAGCGGGCTTGTGCCATTACACTAACCGTACGATGTCCGACCGTACTTAGCCCACCTTTGTGCTCCTCCGTTACGCTTTAGGAGGAGACCGCCCCAGTCAAACTACCCACCACACAATGTCCTCATCCCCGATAAGGGGACCAAGTTAGAACCTCAAACATGCCAGGCTGGTATTTCAAGGTTGGCTCCACGCAAACTGGCGTTCACGCTTCAAAGCCTCCCAGCTATCCTACACAAACATGTTCAAAGTTCACTGTGAAGCTATAGTAAAGGTTCACGGGGTCTTTCCGTCTAGCCGCGGATACACCGCATCTTCACGGCGATTTCAATTTCACTGAGTCTCGGGTAGAGACAGCGCCCCCATCGTTACGCCATTCGTGCAGGTCGGAACTTACCCGACAAGGAATTTCGCTACCTTAGGACCGTTATAGTTACGGCCGCCGTTTACCGGGGCTTCGATCAAGAGCTTCTCCCTAAGGATAACCCCATCAATTAACCTTCCGGCACCGGGCAGGCGTCACACCGTATACGTCCTCTTACGAGTTTGCACAGTGCTGTGTTTTTAATAAACAGTCGCAGGGGCCTGGTATCTTCGACCGGCTTCTGCTCAACCCGCGAAGGGCGTCACATACCACCGGCGTGCCTTCTCCCGAAGTTACGGCACCATTTTGCCTAGTTCCTTTACCCGAGTTCTCTCAAGCGCCTTGGTATTCTCTACCTGACCACCTGTGTCGGTTTGGGGTACGGTCTCAAATAGCCTGAAGCTTAGAAGATTTTCCTGGAAGCATGGCATCAATGACTTCGCTCCCGTAAAAGGGTGCTCGTCGTCACGTCTCAGAATTGTGGGTCCGGATTTGCCTAAACCCACTCCCTACACGCTTAAACCGGGACAACCGTCGCCCAGCTCACCTAGCCTTCTCCGTCTCTCCATCGCAGCTATCCAAGGTACGGAAATATTAATCCGTTTCCCATCGACTACACCTTTCGGTCTCGCCTTAGGGGCCGACTCACCCTGCGCCGATTAGCGTTGCGCAGGAACCCTTGGTCTTCCGGCGTGCGGGTTTTTCACCCGCATTGTCGTTACTCATGTCAGCATTCGCACTTCTGATACCTCCAGCAAGCTTCTCAACTCACCTTCGCAGGCTTACAGAACGCTCCCCTACCCCGCATACAAAGTATGCAGCCGCAGCTTCGGTATCCAGTTTGAGCCCCGTTACATCTTCCGCGCAGGCCGACTCGACTAGTGAGCTATTACGCTTTCTTTAAAGGATGGCTGCTTCTAAGCCAACCTCCTAGCTGTCTGAGCCTTCCCACATCGTTTCCCACTTAACTGGAATTTGGGGACCTTAGCTGGCGGTCTGGGTTGTTTCCCTCTTCACGATGGACGTTAGCACCCACCGTGTGTCTCCCGGATAGTACTCACAGGTATTCGGAGTTTGCATCGGGTTGGTAAGTCGGGATGACCCCCTAGCCGAAACAGTGCTCTACCCCCTGTGGTATTCGTCCGAGGCGCTACCTAAATAGCTTTCGGGGAGAACCAGCTATCTCCGGGCTTGATTAGCCTTTCACTCCGATCCACAAGTCATCCCCTGGCTTTTCAACGACAGTGGGTTCGGTCCTCCAGTTGATGTTACTCAACCTTCAACCTGCTCATGGATAGATCGCCCGGTTTCGGGTCTATGCCCAGCGACTAAATCGCCCTATTCAGACTCGGTTTCCCTACGGCTCCCCTAAACGGTTAACCTCGCCACTGAACATAAGTCGCTGACCCATTATACAAAAGGTACGCCGTCACAGAACAAGTCTGCTCCGACTGCTTGTACGCATACGGTTTCAGGATCTATTTCACTCCCCTCACAGGGGTTCTTTTCGCCTTTCCCTCACGGTACTGGTTCACTATCGGTCAGTCAGGAGTATTTAGCCTTGGAGGATGGTCCCCCCATGTTCAGACAGGATACCACGTGTCCCGTCCTACTCGATTTCACTAGACTCAGGTTTCGGATACGGGGCTATCACCCACTATGGCGGCACTTTCCAGAGCCTTCTCCTACCAGTTGTCTAGCTTAAGGGCTAGTCCCCGTTCGCTCGCCGCTACTTAGGGAATCTCGGTTGATTTCTTTTCCTCGGGGTACTTAGATGTTTCAGTTCCCCCGGTTCGCCTCTTACACCTATGTATTCAGTGCAAGATACCCGACCGAAATCGGGTGGGTTTCCCCATTCAGAAATGTCCGGATCACAGCTTGTTTGCCAGCTCCCCGAACCTTATCGCAGGCTTCCACGTCTTTCATCGCCTCTGACTGCCAAGGCATCCACCGTATGCGCTTAGTTGCTTGACTATATAACCCCAAGACAACTGATCCGAAACCACCCAACATACCAGGCAAGCCTGATGCGTGTGTGTTTTCGAGACAGCCACTTGAAGCTATATACAACCACTTCAACGACAACACCGGATAACGCTTGAAAAAATCGCTATCACATTGAACACATCTTCTCGGAGATAATGAGAAAATGTCTTCGTGTTCTATCTCATCCAATTTGTTAAAGAGCAAATCTGACCCAGTGATCAGAAAGAAGGATTTCATCGTCGTGAAACACTTGTTTCTGTACACTGACCGAAGTCAGGACATCCGTATAATGGTGGAGCTAGGCAGGATCGAACTGCCGACCTCCTGCGTGCAAGGCAGGCGCTCTCCCAGCTGAGCTATAGCCCCAAAAAGCTACGTCAAGAATTGTTCAGATCCAGGCATCGAGAGGCGCCGCATAGCCTGCTATGCAAGTCACTCGATAACGCCGAGCTGAGCAATTCTGGTGGGTCTGGGTGGAGTTGAACCACCGACCTCACCCTTATCAGGGGTGCGCTCTAACCAACTGAGCTACAGACCCAATTGCTCTCTTTATCAATCAACCAAGTAATTCGTGTGGACTCTGACCGAAGCTTCAACTTCGTTTAAGGAGGTGATCCAGCCCCAGGTTCCCCTAGGGCTACCTTGTTACGACTTCACCCCAGTCATGAACCACACCGTGGTAATCGTCCTCCCGAAGGTTAGACTAACTACTTCTGGTGCAATCCACTCCCATGGTGTGACGGGCGGTGTGTACAAGGCCCGGGAACGTATTCACCGTGACATTCTGATTCACGATTACTAGCGATTCCGACTTCACGGAGTCGAGTTGCAGACTCCGATCCGGACTACGACGCGTTTTGTGAGATTGGCTCCCCCTCGCGGGTTTGCAGCCCTCTGTGCGCGCCATTGTAGCACGTGTGTAGCCCTGGCCGTAAGGGCCATGATGACCTGACGTCATCCCCACCTTCCTCCGGTTTGTCACCGGCAGTCTCCCTAGAGTTCTCAGCCGAACTGCTAGCAACTAGGGATAGGGGTTGCGCTCGTTACGGGACTTAACCCAACATCTCACGACACGAGCTGACGACGGCCATGCAGCACCTGTGTCTGAGTTCCCGAAGGCACCAATCCATCTCTGGAAAGTTCTCAGCATGTCAAGGCCAGGTAAGGTTCTTCGCGTTGCGTCGAATTAAACCACATGCTCCACCGCTTGTGCGGGCCCCCGTCAATTCATTTGAGTTTTAACCTTGCGGCCGTACTCCCCAGGCGGTCAACTTAGTGCGTTAGCTGCGCCACTAAGGATTCAAGATCCCCAACGGCTAGTTGACATCGTTTACGGCGTGGACTACCAGGGTATCTAATCCTGTTTGCTCCCCACGCTTTCGCACCTCAGTGTCAGTGTTGGTCCAGGTAGCCGCCTTCGCCACTGGTGTTCCTTCCTATATCTACGCATTTCACCGCTACACAGGAAATTCCACTACCCTCTACCACACTCTAGCCGAGCAGTTCGAAGTGCCGTTCCCAGGTTGAGCCCGGGGCTTTCACATCTCGCTTACTCAACCACCTACGCGCGCTTTACGCCCAGTAATTCCGATTAACGCTTGCACCCTCCGTATTACCGCGGCTGCTGGCACGGAGTTAGCCGGTGCTTCTTCTGTGAGTGACGTCAATCCTCAAAGGTATTAACTTTGAGGCCTTCCTCCTCACTGAAAGTGCTTTACAACCCGAAAGCCTTCTTCACACACGCGGCATGGCTGGATCAGGGTTGCCCCCATTGTCCAATATTCCCCACTGCTGCCTCCCGTAGGAGTTCGGGCCGTGTCTCAGTCCCGATGTGGCTGATCATCCTCTCAGACC